>ENA-OQVM01000204-OQVM01000204.1-marine-metagenome-genome-assembly--contig:-NODE-204-length-97273-cov-5.065558_pt1 | contig 97273 bp, 95 predicted proteins | sample MGYA00237776_ERZ505498 | MGnify/ENA primary metagenome ERZ505498 (study PRJEB26159, sample SAMN06265151) | marine metagenome | isolation source: Helgoland LTER site | place: Germany:Helgoland, sampling... | reverse complement strand
CTTCCGCGACAAGGTCGCAGACAACTTCCGCATCATAACCCACGAGAAATTTCGGGTTTTGGAGTAGAAGCGGTATAACAGCAATTTTTTCGGCTTCATTCTCATATGTCGTTCGAGTTGAGAAATCTAAGTGACCCTTACTGGAGGGAACCTTGATACGCGCCCGCCAGAAAGGGCTTTCCTTGCCTTTGAATTGCCGCTTGTACAACAGGATTTGCCCGCTGAAGACCCGCTTCTCATCAGTCCTTTGACTACCCGACATGGTTCACTCTCTGAATATTGAGATTCAACCATGCCATATTTCGTCGCTCGCCAAAAGCTCGCCAATGAAATTTCTAACCTCTTGAAATTACTTTGGTCCTTAGTTGTTGAAAAGTAACCAAAATCTGGAGTAAGTATTTGATTTTACGTATCACAAAGCCCTTTAGGAGGGGGCTGCTCTATCCAGTTGAGCCACGGGGCCTGCGGTGTATGATTTAGCGCAGCATGCAGCAGATGTCATGGTTTGTTTGGTGTAAAAGACCGGATCGCTTGATCCCTGCCGCGCGTTCGCGCTAACTGTGGATAGGCTCTTGAGGAACATGAATTTGAACACACCCGCCAAACGCCCGCTGACCCTGCGTGATGTCTCTGATGCGTCGGGGGTGTCGGAAATGACCGTCAGCCGTGTGCTGCGCAATCGCGGGGATGTGTCGGACGCCACGCGCAAGCGCGTTTTGGCGGCAGCAAAAGAGCTGGGTTATGTGCCCAATCAGATCGCCGGTTCATTGGCCTCGCAGCGGGTCAATCTTGTGGCCGTGATCATCCCGTCTCTTAGCAACATGGTCTTTCCCGAGGTCCTGAACGGAATCAATCAAGTACTGGAAGACACGCCGCTGCAACCGGTTGTCGGCGTCACCGATTATTTGCCGGAGAAAGAAGAACGCGTTCTTTACGAGATGCTGTCATGGCGTCCTTCTGGCATCATTATTGCGGGGCTGGAACACACCGAAGCCACGCGCGCGATGCTTAAGAATGCGGGCATTCCAGTGGTCGAGATTATGGATACCGACGGGCGTCCTGTGGATGCGATGGTGGGTATTTCGCACCGGCGTGCAGGGCTTGAGATGGCCAAGGCGATCCTGAAAGAAGGCTATGAACACATCGGGTTCATGGGCACGAAAATGCCGCTGGACCACCGTGCGCGCAAACGGTTTGAGGGGTTCACCGAAGGGCTGGCCAAAGAAGGCATCGAGATCGAGGACCGAGCGTTCTATTCGGGTGGTTCCGCCCTCGCCAAGGGGCGCGAGATGACGCAAGAAATGTTGGAACGCTCGCCTGAACTGGATTTTCTTTATTATTCCAATGACATGATTGGTGCAGGTGGACTACTTTATTTGATTGATCAGGGCGTCGATATTCCCGGCCAAATCGGTTTGGCGGGCTTTAACGGGGTGGAGTTGTTGCAGGGTTTGCCGCGCCAGTTGGCCACCATGGATGCCTGCCGTGCCGAGATTGGACAGGCGGCTGCGCGCATTGTTTTGGACTCCACTTCGGACACGCCTGATCCGGATCTCCCTCGTACCATCACGCTGAAACCTACGCTGTCTTATGGAGATACGCTGCGCCGTCACCGCAGGAGATAGCGTGTGCTGACACTCAGCAACACGCAGGCGCGTCGGATATTTTTGGACCGGCACGGGTTGTCCGAAAAACCCCAAGGTGCGTGCAATAGCGCAGTTCTGCATGCGTTGATCATGAAACTGGGGTTTGTGCAGCTAGACAGTATCAACACCGTTGCACGTGCGCATGATTTGATCCTGTTTTCGCGCAAGCCGCGCTACCGGCCTGATGCGTTGAAAAAGCTGTATGAAGGCGACAAGGCGCTCTTTGAGCACTGGACCCATGATGCGGCCGTAATCCCGCTTGAATTTTACCCGAACTGGGAATTACGCCGCCAGCGCGATGCAGAGCGGTTGCGTTCAAGGTGGAGCAAGGATCGCCGCGAAGGGTTCGAGGCGCAGTTCCAGATTGTGCTGGATCAGGTGCGTGATGAAGGACCGCTAAGCTCATCGGATGTCGGCAAGGATGAAAAACGCGGGTCCGGCGGCTGGTGGGACTGGCACCCGTCCAAGACAGCGCTTGAGTATTTGTGGCGCAGTGGCGCGTTAACCGTTGTGGGGCGCGAGGGGTTCAAGAAACGTTATGATCTGACCGAACGCGTGATCGACGGACAATTGCGCGACCCTGCCTATGCCCCCGATACGGATGCAACGATTGCGTGGTGCTGTGATCAGGCGCTGACGCGGCTGGGGTTTGCGACCCATGGGGAGCTGTCGGCGTTCTGGGCGCATATCACACCGGCAGAGGCACGAGCGTGGTGCACCGCAGAAATGGCTGCGGGCCGGTTGGAGCAGATCGGGATTACGGGTGCAGACGGCACCGTGAAACCCGCATATGCACGCCCTGGACTGGAAGGAGATCCGGCGCTTGATCAACAGCCAACCAACCGCCTGCGCGTGCTAAGCCCGTTTGATCCGGCACTGCGGGATCGCAAGCGCGCTGAACGGCTTTTTGGGTTCAACTACCGCGTTGAGATGTTTGTGCCGGAACCGCAACGAACCTTTGGCTACTATGTGTTCCCGATCATACAAGGCCATGCCCTTGTCGGTCGTGTCGATATGAAAGCGTTTCGCGATGCGGATGAACTGCGTGTGCGGGCGCTGTGGCCCGAAGGCAAGGCGCGTTGGGGCGTGGGCCGTATTGGCGCATTCGAGGCCGAGCTAGAGCGGATCAAGCGCCTTGCGGGCGTCAGCAGTGTTGTGTTTGAAAACGACTGGCTTCGCGATTCAGCGCAACACCAGTTCTGACAGGTCAGCGGCGGCCAGCCGCAAGCGGTCAAGGTGGTTTTCCAGACCTTTGACACTGACCCGCTGGTCCGGCGCATGCAACGACAGCGTGGACATCAACCGGCCCAGATCATCGCGGATCGGAACGGCAATGGCGACCATCCCGTCCATAAATTCCTCATTGTCCGTTGAATAATCGCGCTGACGGATTTCCTCGAGCTCTTTCATGATCGTGTCAGGCGTTATGAGGGTCTTGGTCGTATGGGCCGCGAGCGGAACGGAGGACAGGTATTTCGTCAGGTATCGCGGGGACAGAGACGACAGGTACATTTTACCGCTTGCCGTACAGTGGAAAGGCACTGTGGTGCCAATAGGCAATTGGATGCGCAACGGCCATTTCGTCTCGACCCGGTCAAGATAGACCATGCCATCGCGGTCCGGTGTCGCTAGATTGCAGGTTTCTCCGACGTCTTCGGTCAGGGCGTTCAGCACAGCCAAGCGGACCACGCGGATGCGCGAGGATGACAATACGTTGACAGACAACTTGCGCAGTCGTTGCCCGGCAGAATACGAGCGCCCGTCAATGTCGCGCTGCAGAAACCCTTCTTCTTCAAGACGGTGGAACAGCCGGTGCACTGTTGGCTTCGGCAATCCCATCACTTCATTCACCGCGGTGGGTGTAACAGGGACACCGACCCGCGCGATCTCTTCAAGCAACAACAGCAATCTCAGGTTCGTGGGGATCGCTTTATCATCGTTGCTTGGATCGTGCATGGTCGGTGTCTTTCTGGCTTGTCTCGCTACAGCTTGTATCAGCCGCCTCCGCCCGAGAGTAGATTAAAGATCGCCCCACCCGGAAGCAGAGTTTGCGACAAGGACGGTATCAGCGCGATAGCGAACCATACGATGATCAAAGAGACCAGATACATTGACGCATATCGCAGCAGTCTAAAGTACGGCACTCCGGTAACGCCCGACGCCACGTATAGGTTCAATCCATAGGGCGGTGTAATGAAACCAATAGACGCACCCACAAGGAAGATCACCGCAAAGTGGATCGGATCAATGCCTACAGAAACAGCAATCGGCGCAAGAATAGGCGCAAGGATGATTGTGACCGGCAACGACTCAAGGATCATCCCCGTGACAAACACGATGGCCATCGAGGTGAACAGAACGGCATAGTAACCGCCCATGCCCGTCACAAAGTCGCCAATCGTTTCCTTGGCACCCAGTGATGAAAGCACCTGTTGCATGGCAACAGACACCGCAATCAGTGGCACCAGAATACCAGTGATCTGCGCAGACCGCGACACAACGGTCGGCAAGCTGGGCAAGGTGAACCCTTCAACCACGATCATCGACATCAGGCTTTTGTCTTCAACCGGCTGGGTAGGATCGTTCTTCATGATCTTGTTCAGCGGGTACGACACCAGACCAACGATGATACAGAAACCGACAGTCACGCCTGCCGCCTCGGTCGGGGAAAACTTGCCGGTGTAGATGCCCCAAAGCACCAGACCGATGGCAAAGAAACCCAGCCACGCACCAACAGCCGTTTTGAAAACGCGCCATGGTGACAAGGTGATCAGGAAGCCCCATTTGTTGACGTAGCAAATGATGAACGCTGCCGTCATCATGCCCAAAACCATCAGGCTGCCCGGAACGATACCCGCGATGAACAATTCCGAAATAGGCAGGTTCATCAAGAAACCATAAACGATAAAGATGATCGACGGTGGAATGATGATACCGACCGTACCACCCGCCGCAGCAGTCGCCGCAGAGAACCGTTCGTCATAGCCACCTTTGACCATTTCGGGGTGCAACATTGAGCCAATGGTTGCCGTTGTCGCCGAGTTTGATCCAGAGATCGCCGCGAACAATCCGCACGCCGCGATGGATGCCATGGCCAAACCGCCACGCAGCCATCCCAGACAGGAATAGGCAAAGTCCGATAGCCTTCGGGCAATGCCTGATTGGTTGATCAGGTCTCCCGTCAGAATAAACAGCGGCATCGCAAGCAGCGCAAAGCCTTTGTTAAACACATTCAGCAACTCGTTGCCGGTATTGTCCAGCGGCAAGCCGATGACAAAGCTACAGCCGATGACCCAATAAAAAATCACCAGCAAAACAGGTGTGCCGAGCATAAAGAAGATCGTCACAACTGCAGAAATAATTCCAACCCATGTACCGTCAGACATTATACGTCCCCCCCGATAACAGCTTGTTTGATGATTGGGTCACCGGATTTGAAGTTTCTCCAGTCATCCAGCCAGTTGCCCACGACGCGCCCCGTCATCAGCGTGAACGCGATCGGCACTGTGATGTAGAACCACCACTTCATCGTGTCATCCACACCATCGACCAACTGGAAATTGTCGGCAGAATAGGCAGTGAACCGCAGTGAGGTCGTAATCGCGATCCAGCAGAACCCGAACCACAGCACCGCATCAAGCGAAAGTGCCGCCATCTGGCGCGGCGGTGACATCTTGGCACGAAATTCACTAAAGCTCAGGTGCGTGCGCAACCGCACGTTATAAGAACACCCGAACCACGCCATGATCATGAACAAGAAGGGGGGTACAGTCGTGGAACCCGCCCATTGATGCGAGAACACAAACCTGTCGATCACGCCCCAAAAGATGATTGCCGCAATCATCAGATAGGTGACAACCGCAATACCGCGTTCCAGATGCTTGTCCATAAAGGGCAGTTGCTTAAAGAACTGGTAGGCCAGTATGCCGCCCAACAGTGTAATGAAAAATGAAACGATCCACATGCCATCGGTGTAGAACGCTTGGCTCATTTTCCAGGAACTGCCCGAAAAAATAGCAGGAATCACGGCTCCCGCCTCTGCCCAAATCGACATTTAAGGTCCCCTCCCCAAATCTCCTGATCCCGCGCTGCCCTCCCGACTGCGCGGTTGAAAAAGGGCCGGCCCCCCGAAAAGAAAGCCGACCCCCCGTATCTTTAGACTAACCCGAAAGGGATTAGGCTTTCCACCAGCGACGCGGCTCAACGTTCTCGGCCAGGGTGTGCGTGTTCTGGCGCGCAACGTCGTAGATTTCCTGATAGGTATCACGACCACCGGACCAACCGTTAAGGCGCTCGCGCCAGTCTTCCCAAAGGGCAGGCTGATACTCGGGCGAACACATTTCTTCGGCCATTTTGATCTGGTCATCAGCCAGTTCGGCCACGCGCACATCGTTCTGCGCAAAGATGGTACGTGGGTGCTGTGGGTTGGATGCACCAACAGTGTTCACAAGGGCTGCCTCGTTGGCGGCCTGAACGTGAACCTGTGCAAGGTACGCAGATTCCATCACAACATCCTGCAATTCACCGCCCAGCTTGTCAAAGGCAGACGCAGACATTGCTGTATGCTCTGTACCGCAGAAGAATTTTAGATCAACCGACTGGGACACAACTGGCGACATGTTGGCGTACGCCACGGCAGATGCCCATGTTTCCGCACCGTCGATCAGACCCTGCTTGAGACCATCAAGTGTCTCTTCCCATGCAACAGGAACCGGGTTCAGGTTCAAGGCGTTCATCGCGATGCGACCCAGTTGTGTACCTGTGACGCGGTTCTTTGTGCCGAACATCTCTTCCAGCTTGGTGATGGTCGGCGCGTCCTTCCACTTGAGACCCATCTGGATGCCGCGAAGTTCGCAGTGTGTGAACAGGAACTTCAGACCATGACGTCTTTCATAGGGCTCACGCAGCAGGGCCTGCGATTCAGGTGAGTACATAAAGTGGTACTGGTCCGCACGGCTGCGGAACATATACGCATAATCCAGAACGTTGAGGTATGGCGCACCACCCGCAGAGTTCTGAGTAGACGCCGCATAGATGTCGACGATGCCCTGCTGGGTTTTCTCGACGCAGGATGTCTGACCACAGATTTGGTTGTCACCAATGAACTCAACGCGGATTTCACCATCGGAACGGCTTTCCAGGTCGCGTGCAAACTCTAGGCAGCCCGCGCGTTCGATCAGCAAGTTGCGCTGGTTAAAACCGGCGGCACCGAACTTGAATGTAAACTTTGGCTCTTTGGCAAAGCGCTTTTCGTAAGACGATTCGGCAGCCGCTGCGAGGTTCGCAAGACTCATCGCACCGCCAAAGCTGCCTGCGGCGAGCAATGTGGATGACAGACCATAGCGACCTGCAACTTTAAACAAATCACGGCGCGAAATGCCGTTTAATTTATCTGATACTTTCATAGTGGTTCCTCCCGGTTGAAATATATGCTCAATTAATGAGACTTTTAGTTTCAAAAAAGACTAGCTTGATTCCGAGCACCTGTATAGAATTTTTTTCAACAGCACGGAGGTTTGTCGAAATGAACGCGGATTATATTGTTGTCGGGGCTGGGTCCGCCGGATGCGTGTTAGCCAACCGGCTCAGCGCTGACCCCAAAAACAAAGTTATCCTGCTTGAGGCGGGTGGCCGCGATCTGAACCCGTGGATTCACATACCTGTTGGATACTTCAAAACCATTCATAATCCCTCGGTCGACTGGTGCTACAAGACCGAACCTGACGCTGGCCTTAATGGTCGCTCGATCGAATGGCCACGCGGCAAGGTTCTGGGCGGTTCGTCCTCGCTCAACGGATTGCTTTATGTGCGCGGTCAGTCGCAAGACTATGACCGCTGGCGCCAGATGGGGAACACCGGTTGGGGCTGGGACGACGTGTTGCCGCTGTTCAAACGCGCCGAAAACAACGAACGCGGCGCGGATAAATTTCACGGAAACGCGGGGCCATTGTCGGTCTCGAACATGCGCATCCAGCGGCCCATTACCGATGCTTGGGTCGCCGCGGCGCAGGCGGCGGGTTATAAATTCAATCCCGATTACAACGGTGCCGACCAAGAGGGCGTCGGGTTCTTCCAACTGACCGCCCGCAACGGCAGGCGGTGCAGTTCGGCTGTGGCATACCTAAACCCCGTCAAAAAACGCGAGAACCTGCAGATCATCACCCATGCGCAGGTCGAACGCGTCATCATCAAGGACAAGCGCGCGACAGGCGTGACCTACACCGACCGCAGCGGCACATTGCAAACCATCACCGCAACGCGTGAGATCGTACTGTCCGGCGGCGCCATCAACTCACCCCAGTTGTTGATGCTGTCAGGCATAGGCGAGGCAGATCAGCTGGCTGAAAACGGGATCAAAGTGCACAATGACCTGCATGGCGTCGGCAAGAACATGCAAGATCATCTGCAAGCGCGTCTGGTCTATAAAACCCACGAACCAACATTGAACGACGAGGTTGGCAGCCTGTTCGGGCAAGCCAAAATTGGCTTACGATACATCATGACCCGCACAGGCCCGATGACAATGGCCGCCAGCCTCGCCACCGGTTTCGTGAAAACCCGCGATGATCTGGAAACGCCTGACATCCAGTTTCACGTGCAGCCCTTATCAGCCGAAAACCCCGGCAAAGGTGCCGATAAATTCTCGGCGTTCACCATGTCTGTCTGCCAGTTGCGCCCCGAAAGCCGTGGTGAAATCCGCCTGAACAGCGCCAAACCGCGCGATTACCCCAAGATTATCCCGAACTACCTGTCCACCAAAACCGACTGCGACACTGTTGTGGCTGGCGTGAAAATCGCACGCGGTATTGCCCGCCACGCGCCGTTGACCTCCAAGATCTCGCAAGAGTTCCGCCCGCATGCTGATCTGCCAATGGATGACTATGACAAGACGCTGGATTGGGCGCGCAACAACACGGCGTCGATCTATCATCCGACAGGCACCTGCAAAATGGGCAGTGACAAAGGATCAGTGGTTGATGCGCGCCTGCGCGTGCATGGCATTGCAGGACTGCGCGTCGCCGATTGTTCGATCATGCCCGAAATCGTGTCGGGCAACACCAACGCCCCCGCGATCATGATTGGCGAAAAAGCCAGCGATCTGATTTTGGAAGACGCCCGCGCCTAGAACACGCGCGGCATCAGCCCGGCGTGAAACCATGTCAGGTAGGTATAGATCGAATAGACGGGCCGCCCGGACGCCCGCGCAATGTCGGGCGCGTAGGGCACCATATTGGTACACTCCAGAATAATGGCCCCGATATCCGGCGCAGCGGTGGTCAGCGCCATTACCGCCTGCACCATTTCTTGCCGGGCAAGCGGCACGTCCAATGTGATTTCATTCCCCAAGATCGAGGCCGCAAAACGGCTGTCGTCCAACCCCTGCACGGGCGTCCCGTCAGGCACACCCGCCATGCGCAAATGCGCAGGTGTCAGGGTCTTTGCCGATATCGTCAACACGCCAAGGCGCTTGTCCATAGGCAGCATCGCCTGCAACTGGCCTGCCTGCTCCAATGCGGATGCGGCAACCGGCACGCCCAGCGCTTCGGCCAGACGCGGACGGATAAGCGACAGGAACCCACAGGTCGTTGCGATCCCGGTACAGCCCTGCGCAATCAAGTTGTGCCCTTCGGCGATGAACGATTGAACAAACGGCTCCATGTCGGCCCGCACAATCGCATCAGGTGTTGCACCAGCCACGACGCCATAACGCACCGGAAAATGCCAACTGTCCGGATTGCCAACATCACCCGGAATCCGGGGGAACTGCGTGTCCAGCATCAGAATGCCCAGCAGCGCATCATTCTTGGTTGCCATAGACCTGCCCTTCAATTGCGCACAAGATGTGCAGCGAGAGCCGTTTTGAATCAAGGGAAACGTCTATAATGACAATTTACAAACATTTTGTTGATGTTTTGGTATTTTTCGCCATGGTCAACATAGGAGAACACCGAAAATGACGAATCGCACGCATTATGAGGCCAGATTATGACACGCCATGTGGTTGTCATCGGCGCGGGTATCGTTGGCATTTCCTCTGCCATTTGGCTGCGCCGCGCGGGCCTTGACGTCACTGTCATCGACAGGGGCGCACCAGGTACGGGCACATCGCACGGCAACGGTGGTGTGCTGGCGGCTTGCGCGATGGTCCCCGTCACAGCACCGGGCATGATCCGCAAAGCGCCGGGTATGTTGCTGAATTCCGACTTTCCGCTGTTCCTGCGCTGGTCTTACCTGCCGCGCCTGCTGCCTTGGCTGCGACAGTATCTGGGTGCGGCCAATGACGCCGACACCCGCCGCATCGCCCAAGGGCTGACGCCCATCACCTCGGACGCTGTCGAACAACACAAGGCGCTGGCCGATGATCTGGGTCTGGGCGGTTGGGTGAATGACAGCGATTACTGCTTTGCCTACGCCAACCGCGCCGCGTTCGAGGCTGAAAGCTACACATGGTCCTTGCGGCGCGATGCGGGTTTCGTGCCAGAGTTCATTTCAGGCCCCGACGTGCAAGATTATGAACCCGCCCTCGGACCCGAGATCACGTTCATCGCCAAGATGAAACAGCATGGTTTCATCCGCAATCCGGGCGGCTATGTGCGTGTCTTGGCAAAAGCATTTACCGATATGGGTGGCACTTTGAGGGAGGCTGAAGTCAAAGACGTCGAGCTGACCGATGGCAAAGCAACCTCCGTTCTAACCACCCAAGGCCCTGTGCCCTGCGATGATCTGGTGCTGGCAACCGGCGTCTGGTCCAAACCGTTGATGGCAAAACTGGGCCTTAACGTCCCGCTGGAGGCCGAGCGCGGCTATCACATCGTTTTTGAGAACGCGACCGGTGCGCCACAGCGCCCCCTTATGATCGCCAGTGGCAAATTCGTGTCCACACCGATGGATCAGGGCCTACGTTGTGCAGGTATTGTAGAATTCGGCGGGCTTGATGCGGGACCGTCCAAAGCGCCGCTAGATCTGTTGCGCAGGCAAGCCAAAAAGGCCTTTCCGCATCTGGAATACACCAACGAAATCGAATGGCTGGGGCACCGACCCGCCCCCAGCGACAGCCTGCCCCTGATCGGGCAGATTGGCGAGAGCCGGGTCTTTACCGCCTTTGGGCATCACCACATTGGGTTGACGGGCGGGCCGAAAACGGGCCGACTGATCGCCGGATTGATCACGGGCGAACGGACAAACACCGACCTCGCGCCGTATCACCCTCAACGCTTTTCATAAGCGAACAATTAAACCAACTGGGAGACGACCAAATGAAAATGACAACAAAACTGATGGCAGGGGTGGCAACTGCCGCTGTTGCACTGACCGCAGCCCTGCCCGCAATGGCAGCAGACAAGTGGGACATGCCGATGGCCTATTCCGCCTCCAACTTTCACTCCGAAAACGGTGTGACATTTGCAGAATGTGTCGGCGCCGGCACCAATGGCGAGATCGAGATCACCGTGCATCCCGGTGGCTCCCTGTTTGCGGGCGGTGACATCAAACGTGCGATCCAGACCGGTCAGGTCCAGATCGGTGAGCGCCTGATGTCCGGCCACGCCAATGAAAACGCGGTGTTCGGCTTTGACAGCATCCCGTTCCTTGCACCGTCGTTTGACGACAGCGCCAAACTGTTCGCAGCCGCGAAACCATCCATGGAAAAACTGCTGGACGAGCAGAACCTTGTGATGCTCTACGCCGTGCCGTGGCCACCACAGGGTCTGTACTTCAACAAAGAAGTCAATTCAGTCGCCGACATGGCAGGTCTGAAATTCCGTTCCTACAACAACGCAACGGCGCGTCTGGCCGAGCTGACAAACATGTTGCCCGTCACGATCGAAGCCGCAGAGATTTCACAGGCGTTTGCAACTGGCGTTGCAGAATCCATGATCTCTTCTGGTGCGACCGGCTATGACCGCAAAGTCTGGGAAAGCCTGAGCCACTTCTACGAAGTCGACGCATGGTTGCCCTACAACTACGTGATGGTGAACAAGGAAGTCTGGTCCGGCACATCCGACGCCAACAAGGCTGCCATCACTGCTTGTGCAGACGAAGCACAGACACGCGGCATCGACGCCTCCAAAGCCTACACACAGTTCACGATGGACGGTCTGGCCGAGGGTGGCATGACAGTCGGTCCAGCGGGCGACGCGCTGATGACTGAGTTGCGTGCCATCGGTGAAACGATGACCACAGAGTGGCTGAATGACGCAGGCGATGATGGCAAAGCCATCGTAGATGCCTTCAACGCCTCCAAGTAAGGCGGCGGGCGGTCCCAAACGGGGCCGCCCTTTTCAATTGTCAGGGGGACATCATGGGCGCGATCCGTAAGATACTCGACTTTCTATACGTTGCGGCAGGCATTGCCGCCGCGCTTTGTCTGATCGCGATCCTGTCGCTGATCGTGCTGCAAATGATCGCCCGCTGGACGGGCGAAGTGTTCCCCGGCGCGCCCAATTACGCAGGTTACGCGATGGCGGCGGCCAGCTTTTTCGCCTTTGCCAATGCGCTGAACCGCGGCGCGCATATCCGCGTCTCGATCATCCTGAACGCGGTCGCACCCGGCCCCAAGCGCCTGCTTGAAATCTGGTGTTTCGGCCTCGCCTCAGCCATCGCGTGGTATTTCACCTACTACGCCTATTGGTTCGTCTACTGGTCGTGGAAGTTCAACGAGATCAGCCAAGGCCAAGACGCCATCGCCATGTGGATCCCACAATCGGTCATGGTGCTGGGCGGCGGCCTTTTGGCCATCGCGCTGACCGATAACCTCATTCACGTTCTTGTCAAAGGCGATCACCGTATCGTCCGCGACACCGTCGACGCACATCAGGAGTAAGAGACCATGACCGAACTCTACGCCATCGTCCTTTTCCTATTCGTTCTCTTCCTGCTGCTTGGCACCGGTGTCTGGGTCGGTCTTGCCCTGATGGGTGTGGCTTGGGTCGGGATGGAATTGTTCACCACGCGCCCTGTCGGCGATGTGATGATCACGACCATCTGGGCATCATCATCATCATGGACGCTGACCGCGCTACCCCTGTTCATCTGGATGGGTGAAATCCTGTATCGTACGCGACTGTCCGAGGACATGTTCAAGGGTCTCTCCCCATGGCTGGCCCGTCTGCCCGGCGGTCTGGTCCACACCAACATCGTGTCCTGCACCGTGTTCGCCGCGGTCTCAGGCTCATCTGCCGCGACCCTCACCACAGTTGGCAAAATGGCGATCCCGGAACTGCGTGCCCGGAATTATCCCGAAAAGATGGTCATCGGCACGCTTGCCGGTGCGGCCACCCTTGGCCTGATGATCCCGCCGTCGCTGGCGTTGATCGTCTACGGCGTCACGGTGAACGAAAGCATCACCAAGCTGTTTTTTGCTGGCGTCTTTCCCGGTCTGGTCCTTGCAGGTATGTTCATGGGTTACGTCGCCATCATGAGCTTCATCTCCAAAGACTGGGATCCGGTCGTGGAACGCGACATGACGTTTTCAGAAAAAGTAGCCAACTCGCGCTTCCTTCTACCGGTCTTTGCGCTGATCACCGTCGTCATCGGCTCCATGTACGCAGGTCTTGCCACCGCTACCGAAGCGGCAGCCATCGGTGTCATTGGCGCGCTGGTGTTGGCGCTGGTCCAAGGGTCGCTCACATGGGCCAGCTTTACCGCCAGTTTGATGGGTGCCACACGCACCTCTGCGATGATCGCGCTGATCCTTGCAGGCGCCGCGTTTCTAAAGCTGTCGATGGGCTTTACCGGCTTGCCCCGCGCGCTTGCCGATGGCATCGCCGCGATGGAGCTGACGCGCTTCCAACTTCTGATGGCGCTCTTGGTGTTCTACATCATCCTCGGCATGTTCCTTGACGGTATCTCTGCCATCGTGCTGACCATGGCCGTTGTTGAACCGATGGTACGTGGTGCCGGCATCGACCTGATCTGGTTTGGCATCTTTGTCGTGGTGGTGATTGAAATGGCGCAAATTACCCCGCCCATTGGATTCAACCTGTTCGTGCTACAGGGAATGACCAATCACGAAATGGGCTATATCACTCGCGCCGCATTACCAATGTTCGGCATCATGGTGTTGATGGTGTTCGTCCTGATCTGGTTCCCCGAAATCGCCACATGGCTGCCCGACAACATGCGCAACACACCGGGCGGAGGATGACACTTGCATCGCCTCCTCTGGCTGGCCTCGACCCACGCGCGCCTGTGTCTGATTGCGGGTCTCGCTGGTGGTCTGCTGCTGCCCGGATTTGCCGCGCATCTTGTGCCGTGGTTGCCGCATATGGTGGCGATCCTGCTGACCACAACGGCGCTGCGCATCGGGCACCGCGCGGCGGTTGGTGCGCTGGGCGATCTGCGTTGGGGTTTGGGGGCCGTGGCCGTGTTGCAGATGTGTGTCCCGCTGATCTGTCTGGCGCTGCTGACGCTGGCGGGGTTGCAAGAAACGCCCGCAGCGCTCGCAATCGTGCTGACCTCAGCCGCGCCTGCGATCACGGGCAGTGTGAACCTTGCCCTGATGCTGCGGCTGGATGCGGGGCGGATGATGCAAATCCTTGTGCTGGGAACGGCCGCGTTTCCATTAACGGTCCTGCCTGTCTTGGCATTCCTGCCACAGCTTGGCCCCGCCAGCGATGTGATCATCGCGGCACTCAGACTGCTCGCCGTGATCGTGCTGGCAACCGGAACCGGATTTCTCATCCGCCACATCGCCCTTCCACAACCGACCGAAGGACAGACCAAAGCGCTAGACGGTCTGTCGGTCCTCGCGTTTTCCTTCATCGTGGTCGGGCTGATGGCCGCGCTGAATCCCGCCTTGCGCGAAGGTCCATGGCTGGTTGCCAAATGGGCACTCCTTGCTTTTGCAATCAGCTACCTGATGCAGCTCGCCACACTTCTGATCTTGCGCAGCAGCCGGTTGAACGCTGTCGCTGGCCCGCTCGCCATCGGTGCCGGCAACCGCAACATCGCGATCTTTCTGGTCGCACTACCGGCAGAGACAATCGCGCCCTTGATGGTCTTTATCGGCTGTTGGCAACTGCCAATGTACCTTACCCCGATGCTGCTGCCACGGCTCTACAAATGGGCGCTTCCGCATGACTGACTGGCCCCAAATTCGCACCGTTGGCCTGTCCGGTATCCTCGTCACTTTCGCCGCCGCGATGAACGAACCTGCGAACCGTGCTGCCCTTGCCCTGCGCGCTGCAATCGACACCCAAGACTGGCCCGAAGTGACAGAGACCAGCACATCACTGGTATCTACCTTCCTCGCTGTTGATCTGGCCACCACCCCGGTAGAGGCCATGGAGGAACGTCTTGAGGACATCTTGAAGAGCCGCGATTGGCTCGCCGCACCGCTGCCACAGGGGCGCACATTATGGCATGTGCCCACGCTTTACGGCACTGACCTTGCGCCGCAATTGGAAGAAGCGGCGCAGGTCGCTGGCGTTGACCCCGACGCCGCGATCAAGGAATTGTCCACCTCCCGCGTGCGCGTGTTGACCATCGGTTTCGCGCCCGGTCAGCCCTATATGGGCGAGCTGTCCGAGACGTGGAATATCCCACGCCAGACCGGCCTGACCAAATCGGTGCCGCCCGGCGCGCTGATCATCGCGATCAAGCAGTTGATCATTTTCACCAACGCCGCCCCGACCGGCTGGCGGCACATCGGCCAGACCGCGTTCAAGAACTTCCGCCCCGATCAGCCGAATCCGTTCTCCCTCTCGCCCGGTGATGAACTGGTCTTTCCTTCCATTGACCGCGCGACTTTTGACAAACTTGGCGCGTCGGACACCAACGGCGGCGCAAGTTCCGAGGTGCTGACATGACCGCACATCTCACCATTTCCCAAGCGGGGCCGGCGATGAGCCTGCAAGACCTTGGCCGCCCCGGATACCGCGCCCAAGGGCTGACGATTGGCGGAGCCGCTGACACCACTGCGATCCACGAAGGCGCGGCGCTGTTGGGTCAATCCACAAGCCACGCCGCGATTGAAATGGCGGGTCAGGGGGGCAGCTTTACTGCCTCTGCTGATATGCGCATTGCTTTGACGGGGGCGGAAATGGCTGCTTCTGTCGACGGTGAAACACTAGTTTGGAACGCCAGTCATCTGCTGCCCGCCGGTGCGACCCTACAGTTGGGCGGCACGCGCAATGGCACTTACGGGTATCTGCACGTGGGCGGCGGATTCGCGACGCCAACCGTCATGGGATCGCGCGCCAGCCATCTGGCAGGCGGCATTGGCGGTCTGCTGAACGCGGGCGACATATTACCCATCGGTCCGGACAAGGGCACCGAGGTTGCGGTGACCCTGCCCAAAGGCGACCGCTTTGGTGGTGGCAAACTGCGGTTTGTCGCGTCGATGCAAACCGCGTCCTTCTCTGAGGACAGTTTTGACCGTTTCACCCAAACCGCGTTTCGCCGTGACGCGCGCGCCAATCGCATGGGCATCCGCATGGATTTCGATGGCGAGGGGTTCAATACCGCGGGCCAGCTTAGCATCGTGTCCGAAGTGGTGGTGCCCGGCGACATCCAGATTTCCGGTGACGGTGCGCCCTATGTATTGATGTTTGAATGCCAGACAACGGGCGGCTATCCCCGCATCGGGTCCGTCCTGCCCTGCGATCTGCCACGCGCCGCACAGGCGCAAACCGGCGCACCCCTGACGTTTGAGTTCTTGGAAATGGACGCGGCGGTGGCAGTGCAAAACCGGTACCTTGCGGACCTGAAATCCCTCAAATCCCGCGTTACACCCTTGGTCCGCGACCCTGCGCGCATCCGTGATCTGCTGAGCTACCAGTTAATCAGCGGGGTTGTATCGGCATCCACGAACCCTTTTGAAAAAGGACAAAAGCCATGAAATCTGTCGATCTGAATGCCGATATGGGCGAAAGCTTTGGCCCATGGACCATGGGCGATGACGCAGCACTGCTGAACATCGTGACATCCGCAAATATCGCCTGCGGTGGTCATGCCGGTGACGCCGATGTGATGGCCGCAACCATGACGCTTGCGCATAAAAACGGTGTCGGCATCGGCGCGCATCCGGGTTTCATGGATCTGGCGGGCTTTGGCCGCAACCGGCTGAACATTCCGCGCGCGACGTTGCAGAACCAGATCCGCTATCAAGTGGCCGCCCATATCGGCATGGCGCGCAGCGTGGGCGCAGAGGTCCGGCACCTGAAGCTGCACGGCGCGGTATCGAACATGTCGTCCGAGGATGAAAACATGGCCCGTGATCTGTATGAAGCAGAGCTGAGCGTCGCGCCCGATCTGATCGTCATGGTTCTGGCCGCAACAGCGCAGCAAGATGCGGTGAAAAAGCTGGGTTGCAAATGGGCCGGAGAGATATTCGCAGACCGCGCCTATAACGATGACGCAACGCTGGTCGACCGGTCACTGCCCGGTGCGGTGATCCATAACGCCGCCCTTGCAGGCAAACGCATGGTGGACATGGTCCAAGCAGGCGCCATCATCACCGAAAGCGGCAAGCGGATCGAGACACAAATCGACACGATCTGCCTGCACGGCGACACCGCCGAGGCGGTCCAGATCGCCGCGTCAGTGCGCCAAGAGCTAGAAAGCGCAGGCATCACATTGCGCACCTTCGAAGGCCACAAAGGCTAGTTTGTGACGTAGCCCGCGACCACCTGCAACAGCTTGTAGGCGGTGCGCGCATCTGTCCCGACGACGTCAAGGAATTCCTCGGCACCGATGCGCAAGCAGGTCAAATCCGTCTTGGCGCGCATATCCAGCGCACGGGGCACATTGCGGATCAGACCCAGTTCACCCACCAGCTTGCCGGGGCCAGAGGTTGTGATCAGCAGATCATCCTTGCCCTCGACCGGTAGCAACAGATCGGCCTCACCCGATACCACCAGATAGGCACCGCTGCTGGGATCATCGTCCTTGTGGAACACATATTCCCCCGCCTCAGCCTTGTACCAACGCGCACCAAAGGCCAGCAGACGCAACTGTTTGCGCGCCAAACCCGAGAACAGGTCCGTGTCCTGCAACGCGCTCAACTTGCGGGCCAGATCAGCGCTGACTTTGCTGTCCTCGTCGGCGCTGAAACCGCCATCGACGTTGGAAATCCGCCCGTTCTGCATCGCAAACTGAACATCAAACCCGGCAGCACTCGCAAAACTTGCCTCAAGACAAATGATCGTCGTGTGGGGCAGCAACACACGCAGTTTCGCGGCCAGCCCCTCGCGCACCTCCTTGTCGTAACTCGACAATACGGAATCGAGCACAAGGATATCTGGCCGCTTGATCGTGGCGCGGCTGACCGCCAACGGTTCTGTCAGCGATGCAGGCAGGTTCGACCCACCCAACGTCAGCGGCATATCAAATATCAGGTCCAGAACCAGACCATCCAGCCCTGCCTCGTGCAGCACGTCGTTGATCAGATCACGCAGCGCGTCGTTTTGTTTGCCGCTTTGTTCTGCAATTTTGCCGAACAGCGCGTTTTCCAGAACCGACAGTCCGGCCACAGGTTTGTCCGCAGAAATCGGGCTGAACAGACCCTCCATACTGGCCTGCAGTGCCGGGCCATGCGCCTGACGGATTTGCAGCACGCGGTGCACGATATCCTCGGGAAAGGCAGCGCCCAGTTTTTCCGCCGAAATGGCAAAGGGTACGGCCAGCATGTGAACCTTTTCCTGCTGGGTCAGTTCAGCGCCATTTTGCAGCTCTGGCATTACGGCAGCAGCGTTTTCAAACGTGGTGACATCCAACCCCAGCTTGCGGAACATCGGGTGATCGGTGCCGTCCATACCAAAAATCTGGCGCAGCAAATCGACCATATCAACGGCCAGATCTAACAGATTGTTTTCGATGTCCAGCGATGCCAACAACTCCAGAAAATCAGCCTGTTGGCGCAGCAAATCCGGTGTCATGTGTTGTAGCGGCGTGGCGAAAATCAGGTTTTCGGCCACTGGCAGGGTCGGGTTGTATGTCTCGATGTCAAAGAAATGCACCTGATCCTGTAACCCGGCTTTGCGCACTGCCGCCTCAACCGTGGGGCGCAGCGCCACCAGCGCATCGGCCAGCGCACCGTGGGTTTCAGGGTCAAGCCGTTGCTCGATCCCCCGCCGGAACAGGGTGTCGTCAATGCCCATCCCTTTGACAAGACTTAACCACCACGCGCGCAGATCAGCGGTTTCGTCCGTTTCATCATCGGAAATATCAACCCAATTCGCATCCAGCGAGTCAGGGCTGTTGCCGGCGCGCGCGCTCTCGCTGCCAAGCGGGGTTAACCTTCCGTCACTGTCAGGGCGCAACCGCAACGGCAGCACGACGTTGTCACCAAAACTGCCAAGGAACATGACCGGGCGGGATGTGGCATGCCCGATCCGCTTGGCAATGGTCGCCTGATGTAACTTGGTGATGTCTTGACCGGCCAGTGTCACCTTGCCCGATACTGGCGTGACTTCACGTGTCAGCACCTCCGCCAAGGCGCGGCGGTCTTCGTCACTGGGCGCCGTGATTGCGATCATTTTACCGGCTTCGAACGTCGCGGAAATATCATCCAGAACGATGTTACCATCGGAATCCTGTACACTGACATCACGCAGTTCAATGTCACCCCTAAGGTGCGGCAGGGCGTCAGGCGCCGTTTCAAACAACGCCTCGTCGATCATACCCGCTGGCGCAAAACGCTCTGTTATCGTTTCCCACCGCAAGGACATGTCCTGGCTCTGGTTGTAATAGGCAAGCAGCTCTTTCCAAGGGCTTGCTAGGTCTTTGTACGCCGCAAGTGCCGCAACGAGCGCGCCAACAGTGATCTCGCCATTGATCGCAAGATAACCGCCGATGGCATAGAAAAAGAATGGCGTCAGCTGACCGATAAAGTTGTTGGCAAATTTCATAAAGAACTTGCGCTGGAATATATCGAACCGCAGTTCATACAATGTGCCAAGCCGCGCAGAGATCATCGCCATCCGGTAGCGCCATCCCCCGTTTGTGCGCAGGGTGCTGGCCCCGGCGGCCCCTTCCCCGATCTCGGCGGCAAGCGCGCGCACCTGAACGACGCGCTTTTTATTCAGCAGGTTGATCTGCTTTTGCAAGCGCGGGATCAGCCACGCCTGCAACGGGATCAAGGCGCATGCCGCTAGGCCAAAGGCAAAGCTTTGCAAAAAAAGGAACGCCAGAATCGTCAGCATCTGACCCGCTTGCAGGACAGGTTGCGCCACAGCGTCGCCCATCAGGCCACCCATTGGTTCGGATTCCGAGGTGACCATCGACACCAGTTCTCCTTGGCTCGTGCGTTCGAAATACGGCGCAGGGAACCTTAGGATGCGCGAAATCAACGTGTACCGCAGCCGTCGCAACAGCCGTTCGGACAACACACCCTTCATCGTATTGATGCGCATTTTCATGATGCCGTGCAGCAAAACGGACAACAGGAACAACCCACACAACAAGAACAAAAAGTTGATGCGGTCCATGTCGAACCCGTAGACAGAAACGACATTATCCTGCGCGCCAATCGCGTCATTTACGATACGTTTCGGAAGTTCAAGCGTGAGGTATAACAACGGGAACAAGGTTACTGTTACAGCCAGCAAAACCATTTGATCGCGTTTTGAATACTTCCAGATAAAAGCAAAAAGTGAACGTTCGATAAAAAAGCACCCCAAATTCGGGTTAAAATACTGGTCAGCATATGCTTAACAAGCACTATACTTCAAAATCAAATGATTTGCTGCTAGCAGACTAAGCGATAAGTTAAAGAAATTACGGAGTGCCCTTTATGCCAGCAGCGTTGCAAACCGCACTGATCTTGCTTGCCTTGCTTCAGGTAAAGCACCTTTTTGCGGATTTCTTCCTGCAAACCCCCCGTATGCTGGGCGGTCGTGACAGGTATGTTCATCTGGGCCGCGCAGAGCATGCGGGCCTGCATGCGTTGCTTTCGGTCATCGCGTTTACCGCTGTCGGCGTGCCGCTTGCATTCACATTTCTGCTCTGTTTGGTGGAAATGGTAGTGCATTATCACATCGATTGGATCAAAGGTCGCCATTCCGACAAGGTCGGTAATACCCCCGCCGATGCCAGCTATTGGCGAGCGTTCGGGGCGGACCAACTGGCACATCAGCTGACTTATCTGGCGATGATCTGGTGCTGGGGCGTTTTCGTTCTTTAGTAGATGTCGACCCTAGTGGATATCGACGAGCTGCGCGCCAGTGATGCGCTGCAGATCTTGTGGTGCAATCGGAAAAACCGCATGCGGCGCACCGGCGGCGCCCCAAACTACGTCATAGGACAGCAAACTGCGGTCCATCCATGTGTCAATCTCGTTCAGATGCCCGATGGGTGACACACCGCCAATGGCAAACCCCGTTTCACTGCGCACCCGCTTTGCATCTGCGCGGATCAACGGCTCACCCACTGCAGCCTTTGCCAGTTCAAGATCAGCATCATGCGCGCCACTGACCAACAATAACCGCAGCTTTCCAGTCTCTTGCCCCTCGAAAATCATCGACTTGGCGATCTGAGCAACGTCGCATTTGCAGGCATGCGCCGCATCAGCCGCGGTGCGCGCACTGTCAGGCAACACATGTATCTCCGTCCGCAAACCAGCCGCCTCAATGGACGCCTGAACCCGCTTCATGCTTTTGCTCATCGTGTACTTTCCAGAAATCAGCTTTGCGCAAACCACCACCGCTCTGCGGCGCGCAGATTGTCGAGCGGACGCAGCGCAGAAATACGCGCAGGCTGTGCCACTTCGCTGAGCACCGCAAAGCTGGGGCGCGTACGTGTCGGCAACAGCGTCACATCAGGCAAACCCGCAACGACACCCGCGTCCTGAATGTCAGCGGCATCCACCATATACGCGCCCAGCGCCTGACCGCGCACCTGCTCCGACGGGATTGAGGTCAGCTCTACCTCGTCAAACCAACCCGCAGTGCCGTCCTTGTAATGCGTGCTGACACGTCCCGTCAGCAGCCGCTGGCCCGGATCAAACTGGCGCACGCGGTACATCCCCGTCCCGACAGCACCGTTCAGATCATGCGCGGCACGAATAACAAACTCAGGCTGCGACAGTACCAATGGCAAATCCCGCATCGGCTGCGCGAAACGCACCTCAACGCTCAGGGCTCCAAGCGCCTCGACCTGACCCGCAACAAGCGGTGCAAGGCTGGCAACGACATCTTCGGCCCTAAATCGCGCGCCATCGTGAAACGCCACGTCGGGACGCAGATCAAACTGCCAGACGCGACCACCTTCTTGGGCCCGCCACGCCGTGGCCAGTTCGGCGCGCAACGTGCCGTCTGCGGCCACCTCGGTCAGCGTATCAAAAACCAACCCTTGCCGGGCAACCTGCATAAACAGCCCATCACCCTGGCGCCAATCATCCGACCGTGCCGCACCTGACAGGGCCATTCGCAAACGACCGCCGCGCACAGGCGCGCCCGCCGCCGAAACACCAGACGCCGCCAATAGCGCAGCGGCAGCAGCGCTGGAAAACAACGCACGCCGGTCGATATGTCCGCGACCGTTTTTCATTGCGCGGCGATCCTGTCCATCGACCGCACCAGTTCCGCGCTGATCCCCGGTTCCGACAACGCATGCCCTGCATTTCGCACCATCTTCAACTCCGCATTCGGCCAATTCTTTGCCAACGCATAGGCGCTGGTGGGGGGGCAAATCATGTCATACCGACCCTGCACAATGGTCCCCGGAATATGTTTAATTCGGTCCATATTTTTCAGGATCTGGCCGTCAAATTCTAGGAATCCCGCATTGGTGAAATAATGGTTCTCCAACCGTGAGAACGCCCGCGCATATTCCGCTGGTCCGTCATGTGATCCGCCCGACGAATGGATCGACGCCAGCGCATTTTCCCATGCGGCCCATGCCCGGCCATAGCGTTGTTCCATCGGCAAATCACCCGAAAACAACCGGCGGTGATAGGCAAGGATCAGATCATCCTGTTCATCCGCAGGAATAAGGTCCGTGAACCGTTCCCACACCTCGGGCCAGAATTTTCCTGCCCCACCGCCATAAAACCAATCCAGTTCCGATTGCGTCATCAGAAACACACCGCGCAGCACCAGTTGCAATGTGGCCTCTGGATGCGTCTGCGCGTAAATCAACGACAGCGTCGCGCCCCACGATCCACCAAAGACGATCCATTTATCGATGCCCAGCGTTTGGCGGATCAGTTCAATATCGGCGACCAAATGCCATGTCGTGTTGTCCGTTACGCTCGCATGTGGCCGTGACCGGCCGCATCCGCGTTGATCAAATAGAATCACCCTGTATTTGGCAGGATCAAAATACCGCCGCATCGACGGGCTGCATCCACCGCCCGGACCGCCGTGCAACACCACCACGGGAATACCGTCAGGGTTGCCGCATTGCTCCATATATACTTGATGTCCTTGGCCCACGGCCAGCATCCGCTGATCATAGGGATCAACGGGAGGATAAAGATATTGCACTGCGCGCTTTTGATCCGGGTACTTGTCCATTACGGCCCTATATAGAGATTACGAACACAAGAGCATAGGGAGCGCAGAATGCAAACGGCTCAAACAACGGTAGACCCCGCCGAGATTGCTAAATTTGAGGCAATGGCAGCGGAATGGTGGGATCTGAACGGCAAATTCAAACCGCTGCACATGCTGAACCCCTGCCGGTTGGATTATATCACCAACCAGATCGCCGGTGAATTTGACCGTGACCTGAAGGCGGCATTGCCGTTCAAAGGTCTGCGTATCTTGGACATCGGGTGTGGCGGCGGATTGCTGGCCGAACCGATGGCGCGGCTTGGCGCCGATGTGGTGGGCGCCGATGCTGCCGAACGCAACATTCCCGTGGCGCAAGTCCACGCGGAGCAATCTGGCCTGACCATCGATTACCGTCACACAACAGCCGAGGCGATGGCCGCAGCAGGCGAACAATTTGATGCCGTGCTGAACATGGAGGTCGTCGAACACGTCGCATCGCCAATCGACTATCTGCGCGCCTGCCATGACCTGCTAAAGCCCGGCGGGCTGCACATCTGTTCAACCATCAACCGCAATCCCAAAAGCTATATGATGGCGATCATCGGCGCGGAACATGTGATGCGCTGGCTGCCCAAGGGTACGCATGAATGGTCGAAATTCATCACGCCAGATGAATTGTTCGACCTGATCCGTGAGGCAGGGATGGACCCCGTCGACCGCAAGGGTTTCGTGTTCAATCCCATCACGTGGAGCTGGAAACTGTCAGACCGCGACCTGAGCGTGAACTACGTCACCGCAAGCTTGCGACCCAAAGCATAATTTCAACGCAGTTCCGGTTCTTCGCCGGGACTGCGGTGCGCTTCACACCAGTTTCAGCCTGATCTCCCGCAGGATCGGCAAGGCGGCGCGCACCTGTTCTTCCCCCAATGTCTCAACAACCTGATTGATCATCGGCGTAATCGCGGCAACAGCATCATCGCGCGCCCGGCTGCCTGCGGGCAGTATTCCGACCATCTTGCGCCGCGCATCGTCCCAATCAGGGCGGACATGCACGTAGCCTGCCCGCTCCAGCTTGGTCAGTGTGTTGGTCATCGCGCCGCGCGTCACGCCGAACCGTTCAGCCAATTTGGCGGGCGATGTTTCCTTGCCCCGCGCCAACGTGTTCAGCACCGAAAAATGCGAAATCTCCATCCCTTTGGGCAGCACCCGCGTCAACCGACCCCGCAACGCGCTGTCAGCCGCCAGCAGTTCGCTGAACAGCATGATCGCAAGCGTATTTTTATCGTCGCTCATGCGGGGTCCATCTTTCCACCCTCACGGGCCGGTAAAGTCGCGGGCATTGGCAAGGCTGGGCACCCTGCGGCGCGCCGCTTCTCCTTTTTCCATGTCCAGATCGAATTTGTAAACGCCGGGGGCGGTCCCTGCGTCCAAAATCACCTCTCCCCACGGATCAACGACTAGCGAATGGCCATAGGTGTCACGCGTCTTGTGCAGCGCACTCGCGTGGGTGCCGGTTTGCGCAGGCGCGATTACGAAACATCCTGACTCGATGGCCCGTGCGCGCAGCAACGCATGCCAATGTGCGGCCCCCGTCACGGGCGAAAACGCTGCCGGAACGGTCAGGATTTGCGCACCCGCTCGCGCCAACGCGCGATACAGATGAGAAAACCGCACATCATAGCAAATGCTCATTCCGATTTTGGCAAAGCCAGCATCAGCGACCACAGCAGCTTCACCGGGCCTGTAGCCTTCTGATTCGCGCCACGTCTCTGTCTCGGAGATCTGCACATCGAACATGTGGATTTTATCATAACGCGCGATCACATCGCCATCCGGCCCGATCAGAAACGACCGGTTGGCAAACCGCCCGTCCGCATCCCCCGTCTGAACGCCCAACGACCCGATCAACAACGTGATGCCCAGCGCTTTGGCCTCTGCGCGCAAGGCTGCTAACGTCTGATCATCCTCTTCGAACTGCAACACATCCCGCTGATGGTTGCGACTGGTTGAAATGCAGTTTGTTACCTCTGGCGTCAGGACAAATTCCGCCCCATCTGCCGCCGCTTCGCGCAACATCCCGACCGTCACGGCAAGATTGGCCACCGGATCATCGGTTACATTCAACTGAAGGATCGCCGCCTGCATTATGCAGCCAACAACGCGTCAAGCTTGCCCGCATCCTCAAGCGCATAAAGATCGTCACAGCCGCCGACATGCATTTCGCCGATGAAAATCTGCGGCACGGTACGCCCGCCATTTGCGCGCTGGATCATTTCGGCCTTGCGACCGGGGTTTGCCAGCACGTCAACCTCGGAAAAGGTCACGTTCTTTTGCTTGAGCAAACGCTTTGCCGCATGACAAAAGCCACACAGCGGGGATGTATAAATCTCGACAGGTTTCATTTGAGCCGGTCCTTTCAACATAGCAGTTGGAAGCAGACTTAGGCATCTTTGGCCACGCGCGCCAGTGTTACGACACAAACAGGGCCTGACCCTGCGTCCAGACAGGCGCGCGTGCAGGCAGCCAAGGTCGCCCCCGTCGTCATCACATCATCCACCAGCAATATCGGCCGCCCGATCAAACGGTGCCGCCTGCGCGGATGCACGCGAATGGCCCCTTTGACGACTTCCGTCCGTTCTACCCTGCCCAGACCGTCCAACGACCGCGTGCGCCTAACCCGCTGCAGCAGGTCCAGCGCGCAAGGCAGTTCTGTTTGCTTTCCCAATGCCTTGGCCAGCAGAGCAGACTGGTTATAACGCCGTTTGATCATGCGCTGCCAATGGAGCGGCACAGGTACAATCAGCGTCTTGTCGGTTATGATCCCTTTGACAGCCGTCAACATCCACAGCCCCGCAGGATGCGCAACCTCTTGGCGGTCCCCGTGTTTCAGCGACAGCACCAATTTGCGCCCCGTGTCCTTATAGAGCAGCGCCGCGCGGCCATGTGCCCACGGGCGGATCACCTCAAGACAATCGTCACATTTCGGTGCATCACCCGCATCTGCGCCGGGCAATGGCACACCACAACCATCGCAAATGGTTCCGCCGATAAAAGAGGTGTCGCGCCAGCACGGACCACACAGACCAAAGTCACCATCAACCACATGCCCACACGTCAAACACCGCGTGGGATAAATGGCGTCCAAGCCTGTTTGAATCCTGGCCAACAAACGACTACATCCACCCCATGACCCAACAACAGCCTCTCATGACCGACCTTGCGGCCCTGTCCCGTAACCGCGACCGCGCAACGCCGGAGGGTTTAGTCCTGCATCACGCGGCCGCAGATGAAATCGAAGATCGCCTGAAAGAGGTTAACAGACCGTTTAAAAACACCGGAATTGTCACAGGTTTTCCAAATTTCTGGGCGAACCGCTTTCCGACTGCGACGCTGATCAAGGACGCTGAACTGCTGACGCTGGAAAACGCGCCTTATGATTTGCTGGTCCACGCCATGTCGCTGCATTGGGCGAATGACCCTGTTGGTCAGTTGATCCAATGCCGCCGCGCCCTGCGCGCTGATGGTCTGTTGCTGGTGGCGACCTTTGGCGGGCAGACCTTGAATGAACTGCGGTCCTGTCTGGGTCAGGCCGAGGTTGAGGTCACAGGCGGCCTGTCCCCCCGCGTGGCACCAATGGGCGAATTGCGTGACATCGGCGCATTACTGCAACGTGCTGGCCTTGCCCTGCCGGTGGCGGATGCACTGCCTTTCACGCTGGAATACACCGACATCTGGCACCTGATGCGTGATCTGCGCGACATGGGTGAAACCAACGCGCTGACCGACCGCCTGCGCCGTCCCACAGCAGCCAGTGTGATCAAACGCGCTGGTGAACTCTACCGCGAACACTTTGCCAATGATCAGGGCCGTATCCGCGCAACCTTTGAAATGATCTTTCTCACAGGCTGGGCGCCTGATGAAAGTCAGCCCAAACCCTTGCGCCCCGGATCAGCCCAACAACGGCTTTCTGATGCCCTCGGGACGGATGAGACAAAACTGCCCAATTGACCCCACGGTCAAAGCCTCTATTTCAGCACGATACCTGACCGAAGGACGACCCATATGACCGCCGCGCGCCCAGAACACGCCAATGCCGACCACCCCGCCATTCCAAAGCAGCGCGTAGGTGTCCTTTTGGCCAACTTGGGCACGCCCGATAACTACGACTATTGGTCGATGCGCCGGTACTTGGGTGAGTTCCTGTCTGACCAGCGCGTCATCGACTATTCCCCATGGCTCTGGCAGCCGCTCTTGCAATTGGTGATCCTGACGAAACGCCCGTTCACGTCTGGCGCGGCGTACAAATCCATCTGGAACGAAGAAGACGGCGAAAGCCCCCTGATGACGATCACCAAGCGCCAGAATGCCAAGATCACCGCCGAGATGCAAAAACGCTATGGCGATGACGTGATGGTCGATTACTGCATGCGCTACGGCAACCCATCTACCAAATCCAAGGTCCGTGCGCTGACCGAAGCGGGCTGTACCAAGATCCTGTTTTTCCCGCTTTATCCGCACTACGCGGGTGCGACATCAGCAACAGCGTGTGACGCCTTCTTTGCCGCTTTGGGCAAGGAAAAATGGCAACCCATCGCGCGCGTCGTTGAACCCTATTTCGACCGCCCCGACTATATCGAGGCGCTCGCGCAATCCATTGAACGCGCCTATGCCGCTGCCGAAACCAAACCCGATATCCTGATCTGCTCCTACCACGGCGTGCCGATCCGCTATCTGATGGAAGGCGATCCGTACCACTGCCAGTGCCAGAAAACCACGCGCCTGCTTAAGGAACGTCTTGGCTGGGCAGACACTGATATTATGACCACCTTCCAGTCAAAATTTGGTCCCGAAGAATGGCTGCAACCCTACACTGTCGAAGAGGTCGCGCGTCAGGCCGAAGCGGGTAACAAGAACATCGCCGTCTGCGCGCCTGCGTTCTCAGCCGATTGCATCGAAACACTGGAAGAAATCAACGAAGAAATTAAAGAGAGCTTTGAAGAGGGCGGCGGCGAGCATTTCACCTATATTCCCTGCCTCAATGATGACGACTTGCACATCACTGCACTGTCAAATGCGATCAGCGAAAACCTGAGCGGCTGGATCGAAAAGCGGTCCTAAACCTTAGCGACGGCGGCAGGCTCTGGCATCAAAGACACCGGCTTTAACCGCGCCTCACCAAGGCGGGGATGAAGTTTACCAGCAACAAACCAAGCCAAAAAGCAGGCCGCCCCGGACACTGCGAAAATCGCGGATATCGGTGCTGCCAACAACACAACCCATGCAAGTCCGGGCGTCAGAATACCCGACACATCCCGATAGGACGAATAAATCGCTGACATCTCTGTCCGCTCGGATGGCTTTACCGCCATCAGAAAAGGCAAACCTGCACAGATATCCAGCAGGATCAGAAACATACTGCTGATAAACAACAGCACGATCGCGGCCAACGGGGCATAGACGCCAAGGCTCGCGGCAGACAACAACACAGCACAGGCCAAAAACCCTGTTCGCACCGAATAGCGGATCGAATGCGCCTGCATCCAACGCAGCATAAAGGGCGACAGGAACAATGCTGCGTTTGTCACCGACAAAAGCGCGCCGCCCAACTGATCCCCAAAACCGTTCTGTACGGCAAAAATCGGCAAATACACGACATATGCCCACCAGCCACACGACCGGATAACCGCAAACATCCAGCCTGCAACCAGCCGCGGTTGCTGTAAAAAACGCCCCAGAAACGCAAGTGGATTGGGCGGTGGTTTACGCGCACGAGTGATCAGCTTGCCATTTCCCATGCGCATATAGGTGAACAGGCCCAGCATGATGAACGCAGAGATCGCCGCAATAATGAACGGCGCAGGCTGCCACCACCCCCACAGCGACACCCCCAAAAGTGGCCCAACTGTCCATCCCAACGCAGAATAGAACAAGCGCAGTGTTTCGCATTTCCCCAGCTCAATCCGCGCGATGTAATCGAGCACATAGGCGTTAAAGCAGACGAAGGTCGTCACAGTCGCCATTGAATTCAGAGCAAGCGACAGAATGATCATTTCAGGCGTGCCAATCACCGCCAAAAGCGACCCCACGACAAACCCTGACGCGCCCAACGCATAGACCCAGCGTCGCGGCACATAGCGCTGCAAAAACGGAACCAGCAAACCCGTGAACAGCGAGATCACACCAATAGCAAAATAGACGGAACTGACCACCGCCGCATCGCCAAGCGCTTGATACATCGCAACCGGAAACACCGAAATCAGGATACCGCGGGTGATCGCCTCAAGACTTGCGAGCGCCGCAAATCCACGAATGGAAGGCGCCGGGGCGTGGCGCAGCCATTCAGGTATTCGACGTTCAAACATTTACAAGGGTCCAGCGTTTCACCGAAACGATGTGGCGAAAACGTCAACAGTTCTGTCTATCGCGCGACATAAAATTTGAAAAAGCGACTCAAACACTACCCCCAAACGAAAAGGGCGGTACCGAAGTACCGCCCTTTTCGTTTGGTATGTTGCGTCCGATTAGTCGGAAGCAACAGCCGCTGCAACCAGAGCCAACAACAGCAGTGGAACCAGAATACCAGCGGAAGAAGAAGAAGCTTCTTCAACGATCACTGGTGCTTCGATGATTGGATCTGCCAAAGAACCGGCAAATGCTGTTGATGCTGCGGCTGACAGAGCAGCTGCGAGAACTAGTTTTTTCATATCTATATACTCCGTGTTTGGCGCGCCGCAGTTCATGCGGGCACGCACCCAAGACTTACCTCGTAAGACTTTCTAAACAACATCGCCGGAGAATTGCAAACCCGGATTCGTTTATTCAGCCTTACAAGCAACGCAAAATCGTCAAATAAGCAACACTTGTGTGCCCACTTGCGCCATCTCGTACAGTTCTTCGATATGCTCGTTGTACAAACCGATGCAGCCGTTGGATGATCTACGCCCGATCTTGCGCGTGTCGTGCGTGCCATGGATGCGGTAATACGTCCACGTCAGGTGAAGTGACCGTGTTCCCAATGGGTTATCAGGTCCCGGCCCGATGAAGGGCGGCCACTCGGGGTTCCGCTCAAGCATGGAGGGCGTGGGACGCCAGGACGGTTGCGGGTCTTTCAGGATCACGCTCGTGCGACCGCGCCGTGTCAGATCAGGCGTCAGTGGAACGCTAGAGGGGTATAATTTATAGACGCTCTGGTCAGCGGACCAGTAATGCACCGCGCGACTGTCGATATCGACCAGAATTGCACCGTTATCCGTGTTGTCAAAATACGGCTGCCAATCCAGCGTGCGAAAGCTGGAGATGTTGCGGCGGACCGTTTCGGTCAGGTCGCGCTCGGTTTGTGTGGTGTCTGTGGAGTTCACAGAAGCCGTGCTTTGGGCCAGTGCAGGGGTGGCCAGCATCGCGGCGCTACCCGCCAAAAATGCGCGTCGGGTGTTCAGAGTGGACTTTTTGTCAGCCATGTTCGTCTCCATCGTTACCGATTTCTTTGATTGACCTGCATATATTGCGCGAAAGACGCAGTATCAAATCAAACCCGCGTCATCTGGCGATGTAACGCCGATGTGCGTTTGAACTGCAACGCATCCCAATGTAGGACATCATGAAACTCAATTGGAGCAATCCCATGATCCGCATTCTTTCTGTCTTCTTCGCATTGACCGTCGCACTGTCCGCCTGCGCACCAGCCCCGGCACAATACGGATCAGACGGAAAGGCCCTGCCGCGCGCCTACAAGATCAGCAACCGCGATACCGGGAAAATCCAGTTCCGCATGCTTGATTCGGTCAATGCGCTGCGCAATGCATCGGGCCGCGCCCCTGTTGAACTAAACGCGCAACTGAACGCTGCCGCCGCGACCCACTCGCAAGACATGGCGCGCCAGAACCGCCCTTGGCACTTTGGCTCTGACGGATCATCGCCCATCGACCGCATTGCCCGAGTTGGATATGCTGGTCAGCTTGTTGGTGAAACAATTTCAGAAACGTACGAATCCGAACTGGAAACCCTTGCCGCATGGATGGAACAGCCCGACACGCGCCGCGTGATCCTGTCAGAAGACGCCCGCAACATGGGTTTCGCGTGGACACAAGAATCGAACGGCAAAATCTGGTGGACCATGGTGATGGGCAACTAAGCCCGGCCAGCTAGGCCCGTCAGGCGTTGATCTGAATGGGCGTCATATCCCCGACCATCGCATAAATCTGCTCCATCTCTTTGTTCGTAACCGAAATGCAGCCCCACGTCCAATCGCCCGTGTCCTTACGGAACGGCACTTTTTGACCGTGGATAAAGATATCACCGCCGGGGCTTTTTCCCATCGCAGCGGCTTTGGCACGGTCGTCCTCGTTGGGGTACGAGATGCCGAGCGACAGGTGGAACCGGCTGTTGGGATTGCGCCGGTCGATCCAATAGACACCCTCGGGCGTGCGTCCGTCGCCCTCGATCTCCTTGTGGCCCTCGGGGGCAAAACCCAGCTTGATGTCATACGCTTCCAGCACCTTGTCGTGGTGCAAAAGGTACATGTTGCGCGCCGTCTTGTTCACCACAACATAGGTCACTTCCGGACCCCTGTAGCGTTTGAACTTGCTATCACTGCATGCGCCCAACGCCACCAAAGCGGTGCCGCCCAGAATGAGGTTTCTGCGTTTAATCACGATCTACTGCCTTATACGGTCTGGCCATTTCGGCTCTTGTTCTACGCCCTATCATATACGCCACGGCGCTCAGGTCAAAAAGATGTGATCACCGGCTGCGTTATTGTGCAAATGAAAAGGATGCGGCCAATTCGACATGCGCGGACCAACGGAACTGATCAACGACCTGCACCCAGTTCAAAACATATCCCGCCGCGACCAAAGTCGCCGCATCACGCGCAAATGTCACCGGATTACACGATACATAAGCAATCTGCGGCACCTTGGCTTTCACGATCTCGGCCACTTGCCGTTCGGCCCCTGCGCGCGGCGGGTCAATCACCACAGCGTCCGGTTTAGCCAGTTCATCCGGCAACAAGGGCCGTCTGTACAGATCGCGCGCCTCCGTCGTGATGGGTTTAAGGCCCTTGGACATGCGCCATCCCTGATCAAGGGCTGCGATCATGTCCTTTTCGCTTTCTACCGCATGCACCGCAGCGGTCTGCGCCAGCGGAAAGGTAAAGGTGCCGACACCGCTAAACAGATCCACAATATGGGCTGCATCGCCAATCGCCTCTTTGACAGCGGCCAGCAACGCGGCCTCGCCATCTTTGGTGGCCTGCAAAAACGCACCCGGTGGCGGTATCACATCGGCGTTGCCGAACCGCTGCACCGGTGCATGCCGCATGGCAATCACGTCATTGTCCCAGCTTAACCGCGCCAGACCCAGACGCTCGCACACCTGCGCCAGTTCCATCCGCAAGGGTCCGTCCAGTTCTTTGCCCTGTGATACAGCGACATCCAGACCGTTCTTGGTGGTCGTCACCGTGACCGCAATCGCCGCCTTGCGGCTGGTGCCGACAATCGCCAGTTCTTCGGCAATCTTGAGTCCCGCCATCAACGCGGGATCGACCAGCTTACAGTCGGGTATCTCGATCACCACGTCCGACCCGCGCGCGTGAAAGCCCGCCATCGCGCCGCTTTTTGTGCGCTTTGCCGTAAAGGTCGCACGCCGCCGCGATTGAGCGGGCGATGTGTGGATCGGGCGGAATGCAGTCTCTAGCCCGTGGGCATCCAGTGCCGCGCGGACAATGCTCAACTTCCACTCTGCCACAAAAGCATCATTTGCATGCTGCAACTGACAGCCGCCACATGCCTTGAAATGTCGACAAGGCGGTGCGACGCGGTCCTTTGACGGCGTCACGATCCGCACATCGCGCAGGTTTTGCCCGTCAGGCGTACCTGTCACAACTTCACCCGGCAAAGTCACCGGCGCATAGAACGGTCCTTGCGCGATACCATCGCCGTGATGGCCCAAACGTATGATCTGATATTCATCCATGCCCCGCCATAGCGTGTGGACCTGCGCATCAAAAGCCCTATTCTGCGGCCTTGAGGTTCAGGAACCCACCCGACTGCCGGTGCCAATAGCGCGCATAAAGCCCGTCTTGCCCCAAAAGCGCGTCATGCGTGCCTTCCTCGACGATGCGGCCTTCTTCGAGCACGATGATGCGGTCCATTTCAGTCAGCGTGGACAGGCGGTGCGCAATCGCCAGCACAGTCTTGCCTTCCATCACGCGGGTCAGCGCGGTTTGAATTGCCGCCTCTACCTCACTATCAAGCGCGCTTGTAGCCTCATCCAGCACAAGGATCGGCGCGTCTTTCAGAATGGCACGTGCCAATGCGATCCTCTGGCGTTGCCCGCCCGACAGTTTCACACCGCGTTCGCCCAGATGCGCATCATATCCGTTGCGCCCTCTGTGGTCTTGCAGGTCTTGAATGAACGTATGCGCCTCAGCACTTTCAGCTGCTGCAATGACCTCAGCTTCGGTTGCATCAGGGCGCCCGTACAGGATATTGTCGCGCGCGGACCGGTTGAACATCGCCGTCTCTTGCGTGACCATCCCGATGTTGCGGCGCAGGCTTTCTTGGGTCACATCACGTACATCATGCCCGTCGATGGAAATAGAGCCTGTTTCACGTTCATAGAGCCGCAAAAGCAGCGCCACCAGCGTCGATTTTCCCGCACCGGACGCACCCACAATTCCCAGCTTTTCGCCCGGTTTGATCGTCAGGTTCACCCCGTCGATCCCGCCACTATCGCGCCCATATGCAAAACCCAGATCGCGCATCACGACCTCTCCATTCAGCGCATCAAGGTCTACAGCATCAGGGGCATTTTCGACCCTGACACGGGGTGTTAGGGTCTTCATCCCGTCCTCGATCTCACCGATATTCGAATAAATCGCCATCAACGTGAAACTGACCCAACCGGTCATCTGCGCAATCCGGATCGAAATCGCACCAGCGGCGACAATATCCCCTTCGCTCGCGACACCGCGCTGCCACAACAAGATTGTCCCACCGATCAAAAGCACCGGCAAAATTCCTGCGAGGCTCATCAGGGCAAAGCGGAAACCAGCGGCCAGATAGCCAAACTCGAGCGACCTTTGCCGGAACGTCTGCATCGCGCCCAATGCGGCACGGTCCTCATGATCGGCATGCGCGAACAACTTGACCGTCTTGATGTTGGTGATCGTATCGACCACCTGCCCTGACACCATCGCGCGCGCGCCAGCACGGCCCGCTGACCGGGCGCGGATACGCGGCAGGAACCAGTTGATCAGGAAAAAATACGCGATCAGCCAAACCGCAAACCCGACAGCCACACGCCAGTCAATCGCCACCAGCAACAGAACAGACCCAAGCAAAGACGCCAAAGCAAAGGCAACCACATTGATCATCTCAACCGCGACATCCGTCACCGCGCGCGCAGCCTGCATCTGTTTCTGCGCAATCCGGCCCGCGAAATCATCGTCAAAGAAACCGACATTCTGGCCCAGCGTCCAACGGTGCAAACGGCTAAGAACCATGGGGTTCACGTTCGGCTGTACCATGATCGCGTTCGACGCGGACGACAGGCCAAACAGAATAGGCCGCGCGATGATGAAAAAGCCAACCGCACCCAATATCAGACCCAGGTTCTGCCCGTCAAAAAACGCCTCTGGCCCTGAGCTGATCGCCCCGTCGATGACCAGACCCAGAATATAGGCCGTCCCCGCCTCCATCGCACCAGCTAGGGCCGACAGGAACGCAGCCAACCACAGCACAGGCCACGCGCCATTCAAACACCAGCGCATAAACGCGCCCAATGTTTGCGGCGGCGGCCCTTCTGCGGGGATGAAGGGGTTGATCCAGTTAGAAATATTCACGCATCATCATCCATCTTCAGAAAACCGCCAGACTGACGGTTCCAGAAATCAGCATATAGCCCGCCCTGCGCCAAAAGCGCGTCATGGGTGCCATCCTCGACGATACGGCCCTGATCCATCACTATAATCCGGTCCATTTCGGCAATCGTGGACAGACGGTGCGCAATGGCGATCACTGACTTGCCAGCCATCATCCCGTACAAGGTTTCCTGAATGACGGCCTCAACCTCACTGTCCAGCGCGCTCGTTGCCTCATCCAACAGCAAGATTGGCGCGTTCTTGAGGATCACCCGCGCCAGCGTGATCCGCTGGCGTTGTCCGCCCGACAGTTTGACGCCCCGTTCACCAACACGCGCGTCATATCCGGTGCGCCCCTCGGGATCGCTCAGATCGAGGATAAACTCATGCGCCTGCGCCTGTTTGGCGGCGGCAATCATCTGGTCCTCGCTTGCGTCCGGATTGCCGTATAGAATGTTGTCACGCACCGACCGGTGCAGCAGCGAACTATCCTGCTGCACCATTCCGATTTGCCTGCGCAGACTGTCTTGCGTTACCTGCGTGATGTCCTGACCATCAATCGTGATCTGCCCGCCTTCGGCATCATAAAACCGCAAAAGCAGCTTAACGAGGGTCGATTTACCCGCACCCGACCGGCCCACAAGACCAATGCGTTCACCCGGTTTCACGGTCACATCAATCGCCTGCAAACCGCCCTGATCACGTCCATAATGATGCGTCAGCGCCTGCATTCTGATCTCGCCATTCTCGATTTTCAGATCCTTGGCAGCTGGCGCATCGACCAAGGTGATGGGTTGCGCAATCGTCTCCATCCCCTCGGCTACAACGCCCAACTGCCGGAAAAACGCGGACATCGCCCACATGATCCAACCCGTCATCGAATTCAGCCGCAGCGTCAGCGCAGTCGCGGCAGCCACGACACCGGCGCTTGCCTCTCCGATGGTCCACAGCCACACGGCCCAACCGACAACACCGACAATCAACAGACCGTTCAGCGCGACCAGACAGAAGTCCATTACCGTGAATATCCGCTGCTCCACCTGAAAGGTCTGGCGCGCTTTCTCGATCGCTTCCTTGGCGAAATCCACCTCCAGATCATGATGCGCGAACATCTTGACCGAATGGATGTTGGTATAGGCATCCACCACGCGCCCCGTGACCAAAGACCGCGCATCTGACGCCGCCTTGGACGCCGGTTCAACCTTGCGCATCATCCAACGCATTAACGCGCCGTAAAGCACGATCCATCCCAGCAGCGGGATCAGCAAACGCGGATCGGATGAGGTCAACAAAATCGCCGCGCCGATCAGATAGGCCAGCGAATAAGACAGCGCATCGAACGTTTGGAACACCACCTCACCTGCGGCGGGCGGCGTTTGCATAATGCGGTTGGCGATGCGGCCGGCAAAGTCGTTTTCAAACCACCCCACAGATTGCCGCAGCACCTGACGGTGCGCGCGCCAACGGATCAGCGTACCAAAATTCGGCATGATCGCATTGTTGATCAACAGCACATCCAGCGCCTGCACCAAGGGCCGCAGAAATAGCACAAACAGCGCCACCACGATCAGTTCCGTGCCATAGGTCGCCCACATTTCAGCCGGGTCATTGGCCAGCAAATCCACGATACGGCCGGTGTAATAGATCAAGCCAATCTCGATCGCAGCCACGAGGATCGTCATGATCCCAGTCAGAATGAATACCTTTTTGAACGGCACACAATAGGCGCGCAAAAACGGCCAAAGCCGCGTCGGGGGCACGTCGTCCTCAACATATTCAACATAAGGATCGACAAGATTTTCAAAGAAACGGAACATGGGGCGGAGGCCTTTTTGGATCGTGCAGAATGTTCAGGCGCAGCGCGTGGGCTGTCCTGCGATGGGTTTGGTTAACTCAGCCTCAGCTGAACCAGATCCCGCGGTACATTTTGCAATCCTCCGTATTCATGCCAGCCGGTGTAGCGCAGGTTTACCGTTCAAGCAATGCTTTGGCATCTAGCGTAAAATCGGACGCGATCCATGCCGCTTCCAGCTCCTTGAGCCGTTTACCCAGCGCAGGCCCCTGATAGTCAGGCATAAGATCGGCTGCCTTGATCGGGAAAATGGCCTCCGCTGCACGGTCAATCGTCTCTAACACGGACATATCCAGCATATTTTCGGCCATCGCAGCACGCAACATCACGACCTGACGCGCGGCATCGCGTCCCTCGCGGTACGCGATTTCCGCAGGGGGCGGCCCTGCAAACCCTTGGGTTTGGTAAAGCTGCACCGCCCGCACGTCCGCCTTGCTCAACCGTAACCGCGCGTCCGTGCCATCCCCGCCCAAAACGGCCAACCGTGCGCGCCAGTCGGGCTGAACGCCCAGCGTGCCTTCGAGGTGAATCAGCGGGGCAAGCCAGCGGTCATCAGTACCGGGCAAAATCACCGGCAGCACACCGATCTGGCGCATGGTCGCAACGGCTGGTGCAGGATCAGGCGCGCGCAGCAGTTTGGTCAACTCCTGACCGACACGCTCAGCCGAAAGCGTCTCTAACCCTTCGGTATTGGCCGCAATACTGGCCAGCGCATCTGCATCGAACCCTTCGCCGGGGTCAGCGTACCACGCATAAAACCGGAAGAACCGCAGTGTGCGCAAGTAGTCCTCTTTGATGCGTTGATCTGCGTCCTCAATGAACCGAACGCGCCGCGCCAACAGGTCAGACAGGCCACCCAACGGGTCCATCACACGGCCAGATAAATCGGCATAAAGCGCGTTCATCGTGAAATCGCGCCGCCGCGCATCGTCTGTGATGTCATCGGAAAACGCGACCACGGCCCGCCTGCCATCCGTCTCAACATCGCGGCGAAATGTGGTAATCTCAAACGGCTGCCCGTCTACCACAACCGTGATAGTACCGTGGTCAATGCCCGTCGGAATGGCCTTAAGGCCTGCCGCACGCGCAAGCCGCGTGACATCATCGGGGCGCGCGTTGGTGGACATATCCACGTCACTGTCCGGCAAACCCAGCAGCGAATTGCGCACGCAGCCACCGACAAAATAAATCTGGAAACCCCCAGCCTGCACGGCCTCGAAAACCCTGCGCGCGGCGGGGTTGTTCAACCAACTGGTGCCCTCGGGAATCAAAATGTCATGCGGTCCGCCCATGCCCGCAACATACGCGCGGTTGCGCCCCAGATGTAATAGGGGCCGTAAGGAACCACGAAATAATGCCGCCGCGTGCCACGCCAGCGCCGCGACTGGATCAGGTAATTTTCAGGGTTCAGCACATGATCCAGCGGCACGGCGAAGACCTCTTCGACCTCGCCCGGCTCAGGCTTGATCACGAAATCATCCCTGACAAAGCCGATCACCGGCGTCACGTTGAACCCTGTCACCGTCTCATGCATTGGCAGTGTGCCCAGCACCTCAACCGACCCACGGGGCAGGCCGATCTCTTCGTCTGCTTCGCGCAACGCTGCAGCAATCACATCTGCGTCACCCTCATCTTGCTTGCCACCGGGAAATGCAATCTGACCGGGGTGGTGTTTCAATGCCGACGACCGTTTGGTCAGCAACAGCTCAAGCCGCCCGTCCCGCATGACAATTGGCGCAAGCACACCGGCGGGCCGCAATTTGCGCCCCGCCGGTAGAACAGTATCGGGGTTCAGGTCAAAATCGGAAGAACCAATGCCCGTGTCCGCAAGACGCGCGCGAAAACTCTCCAGCTGTTCATGTGTCATCAGCGGTTTCAGCCTCGAACCCGACGGTCTTTGGGTCAAGGTCGTAGTGCGCACCACAAAACTGGCAGTCCGCAGTAATCCGACCCTCGTCCGTGGTCATCTTTTCAAGGTCTTTCGCGGAATAGATCGACAAGCTTTGCCGCACGCGGTCTACCGAACACGAACAGCCAAAACGCACAGCTTGCGCGTCATATACCCGTGGGGTTTCCTCGTGAAACAGGCGCAACAACAGGTCTGTCGGCGCAATCGACGGGCCGATCAATTCCAGATCATCAACCGTATCCAGCAACGCATTCGCGCGTACCCAGTTTTCCTCCTCTTCACCGTGAACCAGATCATTGGCTTGCAGCACTTCACCGGACCCTTCGCCTTTGGCGGCAAATGGTGATGCTTTGGGCATGTGTTGCAGCATCACGCCGCCCGCGCGCCACCGCTCTGCACCGCCTGCGATGGTCGAACGACCAAAGCTAAGCGAAAACCGTGTCGGCAATTGTTCGGATTGCGCAAAATAGGCCTGCGCACAGGCGGCAAGTGACCCGCCATCCAACGGCGTGATCCCCTGATAAGGTGTCATCCCTTCGCCTTGGTCGATCATCACGGCAAAATAACCCTCACCGACCTGCTCAAACGGGGCGGCATCGGTCAGCCGGTCGGCATCATAGCTCGCGTAGGCGCGGATACGGGCGGGGTTTCCTTCCTCGTCCGGACCATAATAATCCGTCGCGATCATACGCACGGCGCCCTTGGACTGCACCTGCAGTGACAGCTTCCAACGCAGTTTGATCGTCTGGCCGATCATCGCAGTCAGCAGCGCCATTTCGGCCACCAACGCCTCAACCACCGGCGGATAATCATGCTGGCGTAAAATCCCCTCAAGCGCACCATCCAGCCGCGCAACGCGTCCACGTATATCGGAGGCATCAAGCTGGAACGGCAAAACGCTGTCGTCCCATGCAATCTGGTTTGCGGGCTCTGTCTGATGGGTCATGGGGTTTCCTTATCGGGGGCCGCTTGGCATACCGGCACTATATAGGTGCGGCATTTAGGGGATAAAGAGGCGATGATCAAACGAGTAGGGTTACGGCCACGTCCCGACCAAAAGTATACCGTGCGACCGGGCGCCTATGCGATCCTGCCGCTCAAGGGTCGTTTTCTGATGACGGCACAGATTGATCCCGAGTTTGACGAGGTCATGTTGCCCGGCGGCGGCATTGATCCCGGCGAAAGTCCGTTGCAAGCCTTGCACCGCGAAGTGATCGAAGAAATTGGCTGGCGCATATCCGCGCCGCGTCGCTTGGGTGCATTCCGGCGGTTTGTGTATATGCCGGAATATGACCTTTGGGCGGAAAAGCTGTGTCATGTCTATGTGGCGCGACCCGTTTACCAGTTCGCTGATCCGATTGAACCCGACCACGTCACGCTGGTCCTTTCAGGATCACAAGCGATCAATGCCCTATCCAACGATGGTGACCGGATGTTCCTGCAACGGTTTCTGGCCCCAAGGTCATGATGTGCCGTTGAATTCGAACACCAGCCCGGACACATCATCGGGGAAATCCTCCTTGCCCGCAAACGCTGACAGATCCCAAACCATAGCTTCCAGCAGTGCCTTTCCCTTGATGCTCTGAAACCTGTGCATCATGTCGGCCAACCCCGCCTCACCCAGCATGTTGCCAACCGGATCAGGGCATTCGGTGATACCGTCCGACAGGATCATCAACCGGTCGCCGGGGTGCAGACGCAACTCGAACGTCTCGAACGACATATCGGCAACCAACCCCACCGGAAAACCACCTGTTCCCCACTGTTGCACTGTGCCATCAGCGCGCTGCACCAAGGGGTGCGGATGGCCCGCCTGTACCAATTTGGCGATGCCGGTCGTCAGATCGAAAGTAACCAACATCAGCGTGAAATAATGTTCTGTCCTCATCTCGGTCAGCACAAGATTATTCAATTCGGCAACCACCTTGGCCAGACATCGCGCGCGGGCTTTACCGTTGTCTGCCCGTTCAAGTACGATGTTATGCTCTGGTGTTCCCGCCGATAGATATCCTGCCAGCCGCGCGGTCATCAGGGCGGAACTGATCCCGTGACCGGACACATCCAGACCGAACAAACCCACTTCGTTATCATTGATGGGAAAGAAACCGACCAGATCGCCCCCGACATGACCGCTGGAGTGCAGCATCAGCGACACCACCGCTGGACCAAAGTCATGATGCCGTTCCCGGATCAATGATTGCTGCAAATCACGGGCTTCTTGCAGATCCTTGTCCAATGAATCGTAGACCCGCTGCAATTCAGCCAATGTCTTGCGCATGATACGGTTGGTCTGTGACAGCTCGTACTGCATGTCCAAAATACGTTCCCCCGCCAAAAGGCGCGCGCGCAATTCGTCACCGTTCACCGGTTTGGTCAGAAAATCATCTGCGCCACTGTCAAGTCCCGCAGCCACGTCAGTGGTATCGCTTTTCGATGTCAGCAGCACAAAATAGGCATAGTGCGACCCGCCCATAATACGAAAAGCGCGGCAAAATTCTGGCCCGGTCATGCCCGGCATGATCCAGTCGCTGATGATCATGTCAGGCGTTTCAACCTTACACATGGCAAGCGCCTCTATCGCCGTGGTCGCCTCAACCACAATGTACCCCCAACGCACAAGCGAAGCCGAGAGGATCCGGCGCTGCAAACGGCTGTCATCAACAACAAGCACGCGCCGTGGCGGTGCGGCGTTATAGATATTCGCTTGTGGTTTTGCGTCCCGCTGCCCGGCAATCATAATCAGTACATTCACTCTTTCAGGCCACATGCTTATTCCGCCCAGCTTAACAGCCCGTGAACTTGAAAATTGTCTGAATACAGCAAGGATTTGTTCATAATTCTCCCGCAAGACTGGCTGCGCGGAGGACGAATGATTGATTGACTGGTCACAAGTTGCCCAACTTCGGGATGATGTTGGTGTTGAAGATTTTGATGACGTGCTCGACATCTTCTTTGAAGAGGTCGAGGAGGTCACCGCGCGCCTTGCGGACCCCGCGCCGCCCAAGAAATTGGGCGAGAAACTGCACTTTCTAAAAGGAAGCGCACTAAACTTGGGCTTCTCGACGTTCTCGGATGCATGCCATCGCGGTGAAGAACTGTGCGCCAAGGGCGCATCGGCGCAAGTAGACGTCTCGGAGATACTAGCCACTTATACGGGCTCCAAAAAGTCCTTCCTGGCCGGTTTGCCAAACGCCTTTCCGCACAAGAGGAAGGATTAATGCAGCAGGACACGCGATCAGACGAGTTTGTAAAAACTACTCACCGAAATGCTGCCAAATTCCTGCAATGCCTTGGCCCGCAACATCTGCATCCCCGTGATCCAGCGCTGGTGGTCCTTGCCGCGGTGCGCCGCATATGTCGCAACGTCGGGGTGTGACAAAATCAGAAACTTGTTCTCCTCAACTCCGGTGATCACAGCAGCGGCAACATCATCTGCGGTCAATAGATTGGCCGCCCTGTCCGCATCTGCATCGCTTAGCCCGATCAACGGTGTCGCCACGTATTGCGGACACACGACAGACACGCCGATCCCGTCCGCACCATGGGTAATCGCCAGCGATTCCGCAAAACTGACAGCTGCATGTTTGGTTGCCGAATACGCCGCATCGCCGATCTGGTTCAGCAATCCGGCGGCAGACGCCACATTCACCAGATATCCGGACCCGCGTTCAATCATCCCCGGCAACAACGCCCGCGATGCATAGACATGCGCCATCACGTGCACCTGCCAGTTCAATTCCCAGTCCTCATTGGATTGCGACGCGGCATGGGACGGATCGCCCTTTCCTAACCCCGCGTTAGAAACATAAATATCGACATTACCGTACACCTTTGACGCTTGTGCAACCAACGCCTGAATGGCGGTCTCGTCTCGCACATCGCATTGCACAGCCAATCCGCCAAACTCAGCAGCGACCGATTGCGCGGCTTCCAGATTCAGATCAGACACACAAACCTTCGCGCCCTTTGCAGCCATCGCGCGCGCCATCGCTGCGCCAATCCCGCTGCCGGCACCCGTAATGACCACAGATTTTCCATCAAATTGCATGCGCTTTCCCCTTAAATCACGAACTGCGCAAGCGTCTCATCATTTGTGATGTCCGTATAGGCGAACCCTGCGTCGTCCAGCCGCTGGAACATCACCTTAAAGTTCTTGGAGGCGTCGGTTTCGATCCCGATCAACACAGATCCAAAGTTGCGCGCCGACTTTTTCATATACTCGAACCGCGTAATATTGTCGTTCGGCCCCAACAGATCAAGAAAATCGCGCAACGCACCGGGCCGCTGCGGCAGGCGCAAGATAAAGTATTTCTTCAACTCCGCGTACCGTTGCGCGCGCTCTTTCACCTCAGGCAACCGTTCAAAATCAAAGTTGCCGCCCGTTGCCATGCAAACAACCGTTTTGCCTTTGATCTGGTCCGCCACCTCGCCCAGCGCCTCAATCGCCATGGCACCAGCGGGTTCCAGAACGATACCTTCGACATTCAGCATCTCGACGATAGTGCAACAGATCCGGTCCTCGGCCAGATGAATGATGTCATCCGGCGACACATGGGACAGTTTGGCAAAGTTCCGCGCGCCAATCTTGGCCACGGCCGCACCATCCACAAAGGAATCAATCGGCGACACGTCAATCGGAGCACCGTTTTCAATCGCGGCGGCAAGGCTTTGCGCGCCTTTCGGCTCCACAAACGTATACCGACACGCATTGCCAAAATAACCGACAATGCCAGAGGACAGACCGCCGCCGCCGACAGGCATAATAATATGATCCGGCACTTGGCCCAACTGCTGCTCAATCTCGACCGCGACCGATGATTGTCCCTCGATCACATCGTCATCATCAAACGGCGACAAAAAATGCGCGCCTTCATCAGAACAAAACGCCTGCGCAGCAACCAATGTCGCATCAAAATAATCCCCGATCAGGCGCACTTCGACGTGTTCACCGCCGAACATTTTGGTTTTCATCACCTTTTGCTCTGGCGTGGTGACGGGCATGAAAATCACACCTTTTACACCGAAATATTTGCACATGAACGCTACACCTTGCGCGTGATTTCCCGCCGATGCGCAAACAAACAGAGCCTTTTCCGGGATCACCTTGCGCATTGCATTGAACGCGCCGCGCAGCTTGTAGGACCTGACCGGGCTCAGATCCTCACGCTTGAGGTATATCTCTGCCTCAAACCGCTCCGACAGCATTTCGTTCTTGAGCAGCGGGGTTTCGGGGAAAACCGACCGCATCTTGGCCGCCGCCAAGGTCGCCATCGCCTGAAAGTTTTCTGTCATGGTTTGTCCCTCTGCGACGCCTGACCTCTTAGGTAGGCGGGTGGCGCTGATTGGTCAACGAAAGGTGCATGATCTTGCTGACCGCCTCAAAACCCATTATCCCGCCAAGCAACTTAGCAAAGGGAATCCCATGTCTGCGCCTAAAAAAGTTGTGCTCGCTTATTCCGGTGGCCTTGATACCTCCATCATCCTGAAATGGTTGCAGACCGAATATGGCTGTGAGGTCGTTACCTTTACCGCCGATCTGGGTCAGGGCGAAGAGCTGGAACCGGCCCGCGCCAAGGCAGAGATGATGGGCGCCTCAGAGATTTATATCGAAGACGTGCGCGAAGAATTCGTGCGCGATTTTGTGTTCCCGATGTTCCGTGCAAATGCGCTGTATGAGGGGCTATATCTGCTTGGCACCTCTATCGCGCGCCCGCTGATTTCCAAACGACTGGTTGAAATTGCCGCCGAAACCGGTGCTGATGCCGTCGCGCATGGTGCCACCGGAAAAGGCAACGATCAGGTCCGTTTTGAACTGGCCGCCTACGCGCTGAACCCCGACATCAAGGTGATCGCGCCGTGGCGCGAATGGGACCTGACCAGCCGGACAAAACTGCTCGAATTCGCAGAGAAAAACCAAATTCCGGTCGCCAAGGACAAACGTGGCGAGGCACCATTCAGCGTGGATGCGAACCTTTTGCACACCTCATCAGAGGGCAAAGTGCTGGAAGACCCCGCGATTGAAGCGCCCGACTACGTTTATCAGCGCACCGTCAGCCCCGAAAAAGCGCCTGATACGCCAGAATACGTCGAAATCGGGTTCGAGCGTGGCGATGCCGTGTCGATCAATGGTGAGGCAATGTCCCCCGCGACGATCCTGACAAAGTTGAACGAGTTGGGCGGCAAACACGGCTGTGGCCGTCTTGATCTGGTTGAAGGTCGTTTTGTCGGTATGAAATCACGCGGCATCTATGAAACACCCGGCGGCACCCTGCTGCTTGAGGCGCACCGCGGTATCGAATCCATCACGCTGGACCGTGGCGCGATGCACCTCAAGGACGAGCTGATGCCGCGTTATGCCGAACTGATCTACAACGGTTTCTGGTTCTCGCCCGAGCGCACGATGTTGCAGGCCGCGATTGACGCAAGCCAGACGCATGTGACCGGCACGGTTCGGTTGAAGCTGTACAAAGGGTCCGCGCAGACGGTTGGCCGCTGGTCTGATCATTCGCTTTATTCCGAGGCACATGTGACGTTTGAGGATGACGCAGGGGCGTATGACCAAAAAGACGCGGCAGGATTTATTCAGTTGAACGCCCTGCGGTTGAAACTGTTGGCCGCGCGCGACAAGCGTTTGAAGGGCTAAATCCAACAGCTGGAAAAGCCCCGAACACCGTTTGGGGCTTTTTCATTCTAGCCTATGTACCGCCATCCGCTGATAGTACGGCAAAGCCTGCTCCATCACAGCCTGCATATCCGGCTCTAACCGGGGCATTTCTCCCTCAGCTCCGGCAAACGCGGTGCTTTGGTGAACCGCATTATACCAATGCTTCGCCCACACCCCGTCCTCTGCACTTGGCCCTGCCCGCCACGACAGCATCGCAGGATCGAACGGCAATTCGATCGCCCTACACAAGCGGCGCAACATCCCCTCCGGATCGGCGCGGATGTCTGTGCTGTCGATGACAGTCCCACCGATCTGATCGAACAGTTCTGCCTGTTGCACATACCCGATGTCGTCCAGTGTCGGCGCTTCGCGTTTTGCAGCATAGCTGGCGATGACGCGGGCAGGATGGCGGATCAGATGGATGTGCACACAATCCTCGGCCCAACCCATCGGGAACCCATCCACCATGTGATGCGGCATATGTTTCATATAAAGATGCGGGCTGCCCGGCACCCGGCAAGCCAGATCAACCTTGTTAGGGTCTAATTCATGGACCTGCTTGATCTCATCCGCCATCGGATGATCCGCACCGGTTGCGTGCAAGTAAGCCGCATAAAACGGTTCATCCATCACGTTGAAATCGGCGCGCGCACCGAAACTGTACATCATCGCAGTGCTTAGATTGCGCGGCCCGGACCACATAGCGATGCGCATGATGCTCTCCTTGCGTTTGGCGGAATGTTACCGATCCGCACCAAGGGGTAAAGTCCCATCACCAGCGCGTGAAGTGACGCCTTGCCCGCTTGCCAGTCGGGTCGCAGGGGTGCAGCGTGAAAGAAACAGGAGGCAGATATGATACATTTCGCAACCCTCAAGACAATTACACTCGGCGCTTTGATCGCCATCGGGCTTTTTGCCCAATCAAGCGGTGCCAAGGCTGCTGGCACCGAAACACTGACCGTCGCGGGCGGGTGTTTCTGGTGTGTGGAATCAGATTTTGAATCCGTGCGCGGCGTGAAGGAGGCGATTTCCGGTTTCGCAGGCGGCAGCACGGCAAACCCGACCTACAAACAGGTGACAGCAGGCGGCACGGGTCACTACGAGGCCGTGCAAATACAATTTGATCCCGGCGTCATCAGCCGCGATACAATTTTGGCGATGTTCTTTCGCTCCGTCGATCCGACAGACGCTGGCGGCCAGTTCTGTGACCGTGGGCCCAGCTACCGCACAGCGATATTCGCGAGTGGCGGCGCACAAAAGGCTGCTGCTGAAAAGGCCAAAGCAGACGCTCAAGCAGCCCTTGGGCAAAAGGTCGTCACACCGATCCTTGGCGCGGCAAAGTTCTATCCGGCAGATGCCTATCATCAGGACTACTACAAAAGCAGCGAGCGTTTGGCGGTGACATCGGTTGGCATTGGCGTCAAGAAATCAACTGCCTACAAACGCTATCGTGAGGGATGTGGTCGCGATGCGCGTGTCAAACAGCTTTGGGGATCTGCGGCACCCTTTGCCAAATAGACCTAGCTGAAGTCGTGATCCTGGATATCTTTTAGGTCCGGGATCACGTCCGCTGTGCCGTAACGCATCACCATCAACGCACCGGCCCGCATCGCCAGATCAATCGCATCCGACATCGGTAGACCGCGATCCAAACCGGCGATCAGGTATCCCGTAAACGTGTCGCCCGCCCCTGTCGTATCCACGGCCTGAACAGGATACGCAGGATAGGTTTCGACCCTATTGTGCGTATTAGAGACCCATTTGCATCCCTCGCCGCCTAACGTCACCACAACATCTGCGACCGGCAGATCAGCCAGCTCAAGCCCGGTCGCATCGCGCAACTGCGCCGCTTCAACCGCGTTCAAGACCAGCAGATCAAGATCATCCAGAACCGCTGCAACAGCATCTGCATCAAACGGGGCAGCGGCATAAGCCACCTTCAACCCTAAGGTCCGCGCCGTTTGTGCCGCATAAATCTGACCGCAGGTTTCGTTCTGCATCAACAGCCAATGGCCCGGTGACGCTTCGGTCAGGGCCGCGCCAATCATCTGTTCCGTGATATGGATATTCGCGCCGGGAAACAGCACGATGTTGTTCTCGCCGCTTGCATCTACGTTGATATTCGCGTGCCCCGTGGCGGCAGAAACCTTGGCGATGTGCTGCACCTCGACCCCGTATTCCAACAGCCGGTCACGCGCCCAAATGCCGTCTGCACCAACGGCACCGATATGCATGACCCGTGCCGCAGCGCGTGCGGCGGCAACGGACATATTTGCGCCCTTGCCGCCCAGCCCCTGCCGGTAATCCGTCGCAGCGATCGTTTCCCCCGCACCGGGCAGATGCGGGAGTTGGTAAAAATTATCGAGGTTAATAGACCCGAGGTTCCAGATCATTCGCCAACCTTGCACGCGGCCAGAATGGCCATGTTCAGAATGTCATTCGCCGTCGAAGTGGTTGAACAAATCTGGATAGACTTATCCAGACCCGTCAGGATCGGACCAATCACTGTCGCGCCCGCCATTTCCTGCATCAGTTTAACCGAAATACTGGCCGAATGGCGCGCAGGCACAACCAAAATATTAGCCGGGCCCGTCAACCGAGAGAACGGATATTGCGCCTGTGCTGCCGGGTTCAGCGCCACATCAACGGTCATTTCGCCCTCGTATTCGAAATCAACGCCGCGCGCATCCAGCACTTGAGGCGCCTTATGCATCTTTTCCGCACGTTCTGACACCGGATAGCCGAAGGTTGAAAAGCTGACAAAAGCAACCCGTGGCTCAAGCCCCAGATGACGCGCGACGCGTGCGCCACTTTGCGCGATGTTGGCAAGGTCGTTCTCATCCGGCCATTCATGCACCAACGTGTCGGCGATAAACACAATCCGCCCTTTGTGCAGAAGTGCCGTAAACCCAGCCGCGCCATGTTCGGCGTTCGCCTCGAACACGTGGTTCAACCGTTCCAGCACATGCGCTGATTTGCGGGTCGCGCCCGTAACCAACCCATCACCATGCCCGTGCTGCAACATCAGTGCGCCAAACACGTGGCGGTCACGCGCGGCAAGACGGTGAATGTCTTTGTTGTCAAAACCACGGCGCTGCAGGCGACCATAAAGGAAGTCTTTGTAGGTATCCAAATTGTTCGTATTCGCCGCATTCACGATCTCAAGCTCTCGGACCGCGTCGCCCAGACCCGTCGCCTCCAGCTTTGTCTTCACATCATCGGCGCGGCCAACAACCAGTGCTTTGCCTAGACCGGAACGCTGATACAGCACCGCCGCGCGCAGCACACGCGGATCGTCCCCTTCGGCAAAGATCATGCGCGCCTGATTGTTGCGCGCACGCGCGTTGATGCCGCGCAGGATGTTCGCGGTGGGGTCCATCCGCGATTTCAGGCTCAGCTCATAGGCATCCATGTCGATGATAGGACGGCGCGCGGCACCCGTGTCCATACCTGCACGCGCCACGGCGGGCGGGATGCGATGGATCAGGCGGGGATCGAATGGCGTGGGAATAATGTAATCCCGCCCGAACGTCAGCGTCTTTCCATAAGCAACCGCAACTTCATCCGGCACATCTTCGCGCGCGAGATTGGCAAGCGCGTGCGCACAAGCGATCTTCATCTCATCGTTGATCGCGCGCGCGTGAATATCCAGCGCACCTCGGAACAGATACGGGAACCCCAACACGTTGTTCACTTGATTGGGATAATCTGATCGGCCTGTGGCCACAATCGCGTCCATCCGCACCTCGTGCGCCTCTTCGGGTGTGATCTCTGGGTCGGGGTTCGCCATTGCGAAAATCACCGGGTTGTCAGCCATACTGGCAACCATATCGGGCGTCACCGCCCCCTTGACCGAAACGCCCAGGAACACATCCGCCCCCTTCATCGCTTCTTCAAGCGTGCGCAATTCCGTGGTGGCCGCATGCGCAGATTTCCACTGGTTCATGCCTTCGGTACGACCTTGATAAATCACGCCTTTTGTATCGCACATGATGCAATTGTTGTGGCTTGCGCCCATTGATTTAAGCAGTTCCAGACAGGCGATGCCCGCCGCCCCCGCGCCATTCAGCACAATCCGCACATCTTCGATCTTCTTGCCCGAAATATGCAGCGCGTTGATCAGACCCGCAGCGCAGATGACCGCCGTGCCGTGCTGATCGTCATGAAAGACAGGGATATCCATCTCTTCCTTGAGGCGCTGTTCAATGATGAAACATTCAGGCGCCTTGATGTCCTCAAGGTTGATACCGCCAAACGTCGGACCCATCAGTTTGCATGCGTTAATGAACGCCTCGGTGTCCTCGGTATCCAGTTCGATATCAATCGAGTTCACGTCGGCAAAGCGTTTGAACAGAACCGCCTTGCCTTCCATCACCGGCTTGGATGCCAGTGCCCCTAGATTGCCCAGACCCAGAACCGCCGTGCCGTTGGAAATGACCGCCACAAGGTTGCCCTTGTTGGTATAATCATACGCCGTTTCGGGATTTGCCGCGATCGCCTCGCAGGGGACCGCAACACCGGGGGAATACGCAAGCGACAGATCGCGCTGCGTCGTCATCGGAACGGTTGCAGTGATCTCGAACTTGCCGGGCGTAGGTTCAAGGTGAAAGGCAAGCGCCTCTTCGTCGGTGATACGGTTTTTGGTCACGGATGCGGCTTTCTGTTTGTTTCACGCTTCATATCCATGAAACAGGGCGCATTCAATCATGACCGCAGGCGTTAACGCTAACGGTTATGCGACGAACCGCACCCATTCGTGATTGCCGACAAATGCATCATGGCGTTGCGGGAAATCACGCGCCAATCGGGACAGCGCCCAACGGATCACCTGCGGGCGTTCACACCGGTTCGCACACCAGATAATGCGCACCAAAGTCTGCCACCTTTTCGGGTTGGATTTATACGCTTGATCAAGGGCCAGCAGCTCTGACTTTGGATCATCCAGCTTTTTGTGCGCGTCAGCCAGGATCAGACACAGATCCATGTTGCCCTGCGCAATGCCGGGGTGCGCGTTCATCAGCTCTATCGCTTGCTCTGCAGCATCGACGGCGACCAACTGACGCGTCAGATCGGTGATCAGTTGTGTCGATTGCAGCGTCGGACAATGGCCCAACAATGACACCACAAAGGCCATGATATGCGCCACGGCGGCATCCGACATCGCCACCGGGACAATCCCGTCTATGTCAAAATCAGGCTCTAAAATGGGGTTTGGAGCCTTAAAGTCGCAGAAAAAACTGATGTATTTGCACTGTGACGCATGCGCCAACGGCCAGAAGTCACCCCAACGGGACTGAAGCGTCTGCAGTGTGCCCAGCTCAATCACATAGGCGTCAGGGTTGGCAAACAGCATGTTCGTAAATCCCGCACCATGGCACGACACAACAATCTCTGCCTGCGCCATGATTGCGATCTGTTCTAGCGGGGTCAGTGTCTCGAACATCACGTAATCGAAATCAAACATCTGCAAATGTTCAAACAGCATATCCTCACCGGCCATGGACCGGGGTCTGCTGTGATAATTGGTCCGCCCGACATAGAACCGCTTTGGCAGATGGCTGAAATCCTGCCCTTTGATGGCTTTCAGCGCCCGTTCCCGTAATGCCAACACCGTAGAAGGCACGCCGTTCATCGCCAATACAGGCTTGAGCAGCGGATTGGTAACACCGCCCTTTTCGACCGCATCCTTGGACAGATGACGGTTTAGCCCGGTGAACATCGCGTCCGGCGCTTGCTCGCTTGCACCCAACAGGTCAAACCCTGTCACGACGCGGTCGTAATCCTTGGGCACCCGTTCAAAAATCACACGCCCCGCAAATTCCGGAAACAGCGCATCAACAAATTCGTTGGTAAACCCGCGATGTTTATTCTCGCTGTTGGGATAGTGAAAATAGATGTTTCCCTTGAAATCCAGCCCGTCCAATAGCGTCAGTTGCGACAGCGCTTCTGTGATAAAGTGGAAATAGTTGAACGTGTTCCGGCACGGCACGGCAAAATGCAGATCCCGCTCCAGAAACCCCCCAAAAAGCGGCAGTTCCCGCCCCGCGTTTTCCACCCGGCACGCCGCGAAATAGGCGTTCAAATCACCCTCTACATCTGTCTCGGAATGCTCAATCCTATGCTGGTTCAGCGCGCGCTGACCAGACGCACCCGCCAGCACAACCTTGCCATGTGCAAGCACCTGAGACCGGCGAAACGCTGCCTGATCGACGACAATCGGCAGGCTATTGTACTCGATCGCCTTTGGGAAAACCCTTGTGCGGCGCGTCGTCGTAAGAACCTTTTTGATCTTCGTATTAATCTCATTGTGCGCGCTCAGTGGAAAACCTTCAATCCGGCCAGACGGGATCGGTCGCCACACAAATTCTGGCTCAAGCAGCAGCTTGACGCCTTCCTCTGTCCATGGATTCAAGAAAAGCGCATCTGCCGGCAACGTGTGATCAATTTTGTTGCGCAAGGTCTTCGCTCACTGTGTTCGGTGCTTGGATTTCCATTTTAACACGAAACTGGCACGGGTCTATGGCCCGGCACCCCTTTCCCTGCGCGACGTGGTTTTGTACAGACGGGTAACGGGTGGGGGAATGGCCGGTGAGCACGGAAAAAGTGACGCCCATGATGGCGCAGTATCTTGAGCTGAAGGCCGAATATCGCGACGCCCTTCTATTCTACCGCATGGGCGATTTCTATGAGATGTTTTTTGACGATGCTGTCGCCGCCGCAGAAGCGTTGGATATCGCCCTGACTAAACGGGGAAAACACGAAGGCAATGACATTCCCATGTGCGGCGTACCGGTTCACGCAGCCGAAGGATACCTTTTGACGCTGATCCGCAAGGGGTTTCGCGTCGCGGTATGCGAGCAGATGGAAAGCCCGGCAGAAGCGAAAAAGCGCGGCTACAAGGCCATCGTCAAACGCGATGTTGTCCGGCTGGTCACACCCGGCACCTTGACCGAAGAGGCGCTGCTGAACGCAAGACGCCACAATTACCTCGCCGCGTTTTCAGAGGTGCGCGACGCGACTGCGCTGGCCTGGGTCGACATTTCAACTGGCGCGTTTCATGTGATGCCGCTGCCAAAGGTACGTCTTGGCCCGGAACTTGCGCGTTTGTCGCCATCCGAGCTGATTGTTTCTGAGAAAACAGAGACTGAGATGCACGGTTTAGTCTCTGATTTTGATCTTTCTCTCACCGGACTTGCCCGTTCCGCGTTTGACAGCACGGGCGCGGAAAAGCGGATATGCGCGTTGTTCAATATCGCAACACTTGATGCCTTTGGCAGCTTCACCCGCGCAGAAGTATCTGCGATGGGCGCATTGATCGACTATCTGGACATCACCCAAAAAGGAAAACTGCCACTTTTGCGCGCTCCACAGCGCGAGAATGAGGCCCGTACCGTTCAGATAGATGCCGCCACACGTCGCAATCTCGAACTGACACACGGGATGGGCGGCGGTCGTGCCGGTTCACTTTTGGCGCTTATGGACCGCACCGCAACCGCTGGCGGCGCACGTCTGCTAGAGCGTCGGATATCGAGCCCATCCCGCATGTTAGAGACGATTACGAAACGTTTGGACGCCGTAACGTTTGGCGCTGAAAACAGCCGTTTGACCCAAGAATTGCGGGGGGCCCTGCGCAAAATACCTGACCTCGACCGCGCCTTGTCCCGCCTGTCATTGGACAGAGGCGGGCCACGCGACCTTACCGCGATCCGCAATGGCCTGATCGAAGCCGAGGGTATCGCCCGGACATTGTCCCCCCTTCAACTGCCTAGTCTGCTATCAGAGTCTATCATAGGGCTTTCGGGGCATTCAGACCTGATCAACCTCCTTGATGAAGCCTTGGTCGCGGAGCCGCCTTTGCTCGTGCGTGACGGCGGCTTTATCGCGCCAGACTACCGCGATGATCTTGATGAAGCACGAAAACTACGTGACGAAGGCAGGTCCGTCATTGCGCAGATGCAACAGGAATTCGTCTCTATTACGGGGATTTCTGCGCTAAAGATCAAACACAATAACGTTCTGGGGTACTTCATAGAGACAACAGCGACACACGCAGAAAAGATGTTGTCGGCGCCGCTTTCCGAAAAATTCATCCATCGTCAAACCACCGCCAATCAAGTGCGCTTTACCACGGTTGAGCTTTCAGAGATGGAAACGAAAATCCTGAATGCGGGGAACCGCGCGCTAGAGATTGAAAAGCAGCTTTATGATGACCTGAAAGCTTCTGTTTTGGACAATGCCGCCCAGATTGGTGCGGCGTCATCGGGGCTGGCCGAGATTGATCTGGCCCTGTCCCTTGCCGATTTGGCGATGGCTGAAAACTGGACGCGGCCCATTGTCGACAACAGCCGTGCCTTTGCGATTACCGGTGGGCGACATCCCGTTGTTGAACGCGCCCTTGCGCAGCAATCAGGTGCGCCGTTCATTGCTAACGATTGCGATCTAAGTGCTGAAGAAGGCGCAAACATCTGGCTGCTGACTGGCCCCAACATGGCCGGTAAATCGACCTATCTGCGGCAGAATGCGCTGATTGGTCTGATGGCCCAGATGGGCAGCTATGTGCCCGCGTCGCACGCCCACATCGGGCTAATCAGCCAGCTTTTCAGCCGCGTTGGTGCATCTGACGATCTGGCGCGCGGACGATCTACCTTCATGGTCGAAATGGTTGAAACCGCCGCGATCCTTAATCAGGCCGACGACCGCGCGTTGGTGATCCTGGATGAGATCGGGCGCGGCACGGCGACCTATGACGGGCTTTCTATTGCATGGGCCACGCTTGAACATTTGCACGACGTGAACAAATCGCGCGCCCTGTTTGCCACCCACTACCATGAAATGACGGCCCTTTCGGGCAAACTGGACGGGGTCGACAACGCGACTGTCACTGTCAAGGAATGGGAGGGTGAGGTCATTTTCCTCCACGAGGTACGCAAAGGTGCCGCTGACCGGTCCTATGGAGTGCAAGTCGCCCAGCTTGCGGGGCTGCCCGACAGTGTTATCGCCCGCGCCCGTGTCGTGCTTGAATCGCTGGAAAAAGGCGAACGTGAAGGTGGCGCAAAACAGAAGACCCTTATCGACGATCTCCCGCTCTTTTCCGTCAACGCCACACCTGCCCCACAACCAAAACAAGCCTCAAAAGTCGAAGCCCAGCTCAAAGAAATCATCCCTGATGAATTGACGCCCAAAGAAGCGCTCGAGCTACTCTATAGATTGAAAGAAGCGGCAAAGGACTGACCCTCTACCGCTTCTTTTCGCTTTAAATACTGAAGTCAGACAGCAGCCAGATTACCCGGCCGGCAGCGATGATACGCCAACCTGCGCCGGCCGCAGCAGACGGTCATGCAGCATAAATCCTTCGGCCGCGACCTGAATGATATCACCCGCGCGCGTGCCCGGCACAGGTGCCTCGAACATCGCCTGATGATGCTGCGGGTCAAACCGGTCACCGACCTGTGGCGCAATCACCTCGATACCGTGCTTTTTAAATACATTCAGCAATTCGCGCATCGTCAGGTCAACACCTTCCAACAACGGACCGGACACCGCGCGCTGCTCTTCAGTCGCTGCTTCCAACGCGCGTTTCATGTTGTCATAGACCGGCAACATATCGCGCGCCAATTTGGAGCCACCATAGTTTTCGGCCTCACGGCGATCCTTGTCGGACCGCTTGCGCGCATTTTCGGCATCCGCCAACGCGCGCATGAACCGGTCTTTGTATGTGTCACGCTCTGCGCGCAGCTCATCCAGCTCTAGCGCTTCGTCATCAATCTCTGCCTCTTCGGCGGCAAATTCTTCTGCCATCGCATCTTCGATGTTGTCGAGAAAATCGTCGTTTGTTGGATCTGCCATGTCACCCTCTAGCTCCGGTCGGACACGAGTTTGCCGACCAGCTGTGCTGTATAATTCACGATCGGTACGATGCGCCCATAATTCAGACGCGTGGGTCCAATGACCCCGACCGCACCGATCACCTTACGGTCAGCGTTCATATAAGGGGAAACGACCAAAGAGGAACCCGAAAGTGAGAAAAGTTTGTTCTCAGAGCCGATAAAAATGCGCACACCGTCGCCACCTTCGGCCAGATCAAGGAATTCGGCGATGTCCCGCTTGCGTTCCAGATCATCAAACAGGTTTTTGATCCGGGCAAGGTCTTCTTCCTCGGCCTCGCCCTTAAGCAGATTGGAGCGGCCCCTGACGATCAAACGCTCGGCGTTTTCTTCACCGCCCTGCCACAGGGCAAGGCCGCTTTCGACCATCTGCTGTGCCAGTGTATCAATCTCTTGGCGCCGTTGCGTGATCTCGTGCGCGATGGAACCCTGCAATTCGCTGATCGTTTTGCCCTCAACCAGCCCATTCAGAAAATTTGCCGCCTCCCGCATGGAGCTGGGCGTTTGACCGGGCGGCGGCGTGAACAACCGGTTTTCTACATGCCCGTCAGAAAAGACAAGGACGACCAGCGCACGTTCCTGCGACAGCGATACAAATTCGATATGTTTTATCGGCGCTTCGTGTTTTGGCGTCAAAACCAGCGACGCGCCTTGCGTGACACCCGACAAAGCAGAGCCGACGCGGTCCAACAGCCCGCTGACGTCCGCAGCGTTCGTGCCCATCGTCGCGTCAATCTTCTCGCGGTCTTGTTCGGACGGATCGCCCACCTCGATCATGCCATCAACGAACATCCGCAGACCCATTTGCGTAGGGATACGCCCCGCACTAGTATGTGGAGAACCAAGAACACCCATGTATTCAAGGTCTTGCATCACATTCCGGATCGTCGCAGCGCTCACCTTTTCGCTGAACTCACGCGTTAACGTCCGTGACCCGACAGGATCACCATTCAGCAGATAGCCTTCGACCACGCGGCGAAAAACCTCGCGCGAACGGTCGTTCATTTCTTGCAGCAGATCAGATGTTTCGCTCATTTGTATCCCTCTCCTGTTAATAAAGGGTCGCATAGGGCAAACGTCAATCGGGGTTGCGCACACATACGCCGGAACGCTATCCCCGAGATAAATCAAAAAGGATATAACATGCGTCCCTCTGGCCGGAAACTCGATGAAATGCGCCCTGTCTCTGTTGAGGTTGGGTTTACCAAACACGCCGAAGGGTCGGCGCTGATCAAGATGGGCGACACGCATGTGCTGTGCACCGCCACGATTGAAGAACGGGTGCCGCCGTTCATCAAGGGTTCCGGTCTGGGCTGGGTCACTGCCGAATACGGCATGCTGCCCCGCGCCACCAACACGCGCATGCGCCGCGAGGCGACTACGGGCAAGCAAGGCGGTCGTACAGTTGAAATCCAGCGTTTGATTGGCCGTTCCCTGCGCGCTGGTGTCGACCGTGTCGCCTTGGGCGAACGTCAGATCAGCATCGACTGCGACGTGTTGCAGGCCGATGGCGGCACGCGTTGCGCGTCGATCACTGGTGGTTGGATCGCGCTGCGGTTGGCTGTGAACAAGCTGATGAAAGCGGGCGATGTGATCAGTGATCCGCTGGTGTCCCCTGTTGCGGCGATCAGCTGTGGCATCTACGCGGGTCAAGCTGTGCTGGACCTTGATTACCCCGAGGATTCAGAAGCTGGTGTTGACGGTAACTTTATCATGCTGGAGTCCGGTCAACTGATCGAAGTCCAAATGAGCGCAGAAGGATCGACATATTCCCGCGCGCAGATGAACGAACTGATGGACCTTGCCGAAAAGGGCGTTGCCGAACTGGCCGTGATTCAGAAAGCCGTCACTGCATGACCCGCAAATTCACAGAACGCCGCATCCTGATTGCCACGCATAACGCGGGCAAGCTTGAGGAAATGGAGCAACTCTTTGCGCCACTCGGCGTTTCTGTGGTTGGCGCGGCTGAGATGGGCTTGGATGAGCCTGACGAAACCGAGACCACTTTCATCGGCAACGCGCGTATCAAAGCGCGCGCTGCTGTTGCGGCAACGGGCCTGCCTGCCCTTGCAGACGATTCCGGAATTGAGGTTGAGGCGCTGAACGGCGCACCGGGTGTCTACACCGCCGATTGGGCCGAAACGCCAAACGGGCGCGATTTCATCATGGCAATGACCAAAACCCACACCCTGCTGGAAGAAGCGAACGCACCGCATCCGCGCCGCGCCCGTTTTTGCGCGACTTTGATTTTGGCTTGGCCAGACGGACATGACGAAGTGTTCGAAGGGACCGTGAATGGCACACTTGTCTGGCCAATGCGCGGCACAGTTGGTCATGGTTACGATCCGATGTTCCAGCCAGACGGCCACGACATCACATTCGCTGAAATGGACTTTGCGCAGAAGAACGCGATCAGTCACCGCGCTGATGCCTTTAACAAGCTGATAGCAGGCTGCTTTGACGGATAACTTTGCAGAAGATTGGCGCGTGGGTGGTTTCGGCCTTTATATCCACTGGCCATTCTGCGAGGCGAAATGCCCCTATTGCGATTTCAACAGCCATGTCAGCAAATCAATCGACCAACGCGCATGGCGTGATGCTTATCTGTCAGAGCTAGAACGCGCCGCATCAGAGACTGATAATCGCGTTCTGAACGCCGTTTTCTTTGGAGGCGGCACGCCCAGCTTGATGGACCCTGATATCGTCGCGGATATCATTACCATGATCAAATCTCTTTGGCCGACGGGCAATGATCTGGAGATCACACTTGAAGCAAATCCAAGCTCTGTCGAGGCGGGTCGTTTCGCCGCGTTCCGACAGGCAGGTGTTTCGCGTGTTTCGATGGGCATTCAGGCCCTGAATGACGTCGATCTAAAACGTCTTGGCCGCATACATTCAACAGCCGAAGCATTGGCTGCATTCGATGTTGCGCGAAATGCCTTTGAACGGGTCAGTTTTGATCTGATCTATGGTCGGCAAAATCAAACGCTCAAAGCCTGGGAGGCAGAGCTGAATCAGGCTCTAAACTTAGCGATAGACCACATTTCTCTGTACCAGCTTACAATCGAAAACGGCACTGCGTTTGGTGATCGCTACGCCCGTGGTGGCCTGCGCGGACTGCCTGACGAGGATCTGGGTGCGGACATGTACACCCTCACCCAAGAGATATGCGATGCGCATGGGTTTCCGGGCTACGAAGTGTCAAACCATGCCCGCGATGGCGCGCAATCACGGCATAACCTGATCTACTGGCGCTATGGCGATTACGTTGGGATCGGACCGGGTGCGCATGGTCGCATTACTGTTGATGGGCGAAAATGGGCCACAGAGGCCTACAGCAACCCAAAAAGATGGCTGGATGCCGCCGCCGATGGGCTGACAGAAAAACCCCGCATTTCGCTGAACCAGCAAGATCAGGCAACAGAGTTTCTGCTGATGGGTTTGCGGTTAAAAGAAGGCATCGACCTTAACCGCTTTGCCGCGCTCTCTGGCGCGCCACTATCAGATGAAAAGCTGGCGCATCTCTCGGACATTGGCATGATCGACGTCAAACAAGAGCGCCTGACTGTTACCAATCAAGGCTTTATGGTGCTGAATGCAGTGATCGAAGGTCTATTGCCAGATTAACCGCCGCTTAGAATTCGACAAAGCTCATCCAACTCTTCAAGCGTTTTGTACGATATAGAAAGCTGACCGCTTTCCTGACCAGGTTTGTGGTCAAGGCGCACTTTCATGCCCAAAGTCGCCGACAAGTCACCTTCAAGGGCTTTGGTGTCCGCATCTTTCTCCGCCGGTGCCTGCCTGACAGTCTCAGCAGAAGGCGCAGATTTCGCAACCGCTGCCTTCTTGACCAGCGCTTCAGTCGCACGCACAGACAACCCACCTTTGACAATCTGCTGTGCAAGTCTCATCGGTTCGTCAGATGAGATCAAGGCGCGCGCATGACCCGCGCTCAGATCCCCGCCACGGACCAATTCCAAAACATCGTCCGGTAGATTTAACAGCCGCAGAAGGTTGGCAATATGGCTCCGGCTTTTGCCCAAGGCCTCGGCCATCTTCTCTTGGGTATGTCCAAATTTATCCATCAACTGGCGATAACCAGCGGCCTCTTCAATCGCATTCAGATCAGCACGCTGGATGTTCTCGATGATTGCGACTTCCAGCACCTCTACGTCGCTGAATTCGCGCACAATTACCGGCAATTCATGGAGTTGCGCAATCTGCGAAGCACGCCAGCGACGTTCGCCTGCAACAATTTCGAACGTTCCATTTTCACGCTTGCGGACGATCAAAGGCTGAATAACGCCTTTCTCTTTGATCGACGCGGCCAGGTCATCCAGATCACCACTCTCGAACCGTTTGCGGGGCTGATCCGGATTTGGTGAAATCTGCTCAATCGGAACTAGACGCTCCGCTGCACCGACGCCTTGCGCTGCAACTGCTTCTGTCTCTGCAACATCCGCCATAAGTGCTGACAATCCACGGCCCAAGCCGCGCTTGCGTTCCTGTCTATCTGCCATTGTTCTGCTCCTTACGCGTTGTTTTCTATTACTTCTTGCGCCAGCGCGCGATAGGCAACCGCACCCTTGGACTGCCCGTCATAGGACAGAACCGGCATTGCAAAGCTTGGCGCTTCGCTCACACGGACATTGCGCGGGATCATCGTCTTGAACACAAGATCACCCAGATTGGACCGCGCGTCCATCTCGACTTGCTGGGACAGATTATTGCGACGGTCATACATCGTTAGCACAACACCTTCGATCCGCAGTTCTTTGTTGCCGGTTTGACGCACTTCGCGGATAGACATCATCAGTTGCGATAGCCCCTCAAGGGCGAAAAACTCGCTCTGCAAAGGGACCAGAACCGAATGCGCCGCAATCATCGCGTTCACCGTCAATAGGTTCAGCGATGGTGGACAATCTATCAGGATATAGTCAAACGCAAAATCATCCATCTGGGTTTGACGCAGCGCATCATGCAAAAGGTAGCTGCGTTTTTCATTTGATATCAGCTCAATATCCGCAGAGCTGAGGTCAACGGTCGCGGGTACGATATGCAGACCCTTAAACTGCGTGGCCTGAATCATCTCTTTCAGATCAATATCTTCAAGCAGCAATTCATATGTGGTGAGATCGCGATCTTCCAACTCAATCCCGAGGCCGGTCGAGGCATTGCCCTGCGGGTCAAGGTCAACAACAAGCACGCGCTTACCAACCTCGGTCAGGGCCGCAGCCAGATTGATGGTCGTCGTGGTCTTACCAACGCCTCCTTTTTGGTTTGCTATTGCTATAATCTTTGGCCCTTTCGGGCGAGACAGGTCAGACACGGACAATATCCTCGACTTTCAAAATTGCGGCAGCAGGATGTGTTTTACTTTTAATGGCTTCGCAGCGGTATGACCATGTTCTCTGTGCTTCTTCGTGCTCCGTCTGCCAGTTCTCGCCCTTAAGAAACAGCGCAGTTCCTGAAGTTTTGAGGTGCTGTTCCGCATAACCAAGCAATTCAGACAGGCTCGCAAGAGCACGCGCAGAGATGATATCAGCCTCCATCGGTGCTTGGGCCTCAATGCGCGCACTGACGACGGTCGCTTTCAGGTCAAGCTCGCGTATAGCTGATCTCAGGAACGCGCACTTCCTGATGTCGCTTTCAATCAAGTACATTTGATGGGGCGTTTCGCTTTCCCGAGTAAGAATAGCCGCGATGATTCCGGGAAATCCACCGCCGCTCCCTATATCAACCCATCGACCTGCCTTCGGAGCGAGTTCAAATATCTGTGCGGAATCTAGGATATGCCGCTCCCAGATGTGAGGAACGCTCGACTTTGAAATCAAGTTTATCTTTGATGTCCATTTTTCGACGAGATCCGAGAAGCCTCTCAGCTTGTCCAATGTTTCACGTGAAACATTCAAATCGCCATGAACGCTCATGCTGACTTCTTTGCGCTTGTACGGCGCAAACGTCCAAGAATGATCGTTAATCCCGCTGGAGTCATCCCATCAATTCGCGCTGCTTGGGCAAGGCTCTCCGGTCGTGTTGCGGACAGTTTCGCCTTTAGTTCAGAGGAAAGGCCATCAAGCTCGCTGTAATCAAACGCATCAGGAATGCGATGCGCCTCATCCCGTTGCAGAACATCAATTTCCTTTTGCTGCCGCGAAAGGTAATTCGAATACAATGCGTCCCGCTCCAACTGGCGCTTGATCTCTTCACTCACATTCGCCAACTCGGGCAGCAGAGGAATAATGCCCTCAAAATCAACATCCGGGAATGCGAGCAGCTGCAGACCTGTCCGCCGGTTTCCGTCCTGATTAACAGAAATTCCCGCAGCTCCCGCTTCCTTGGGGGTAAAGTCCTTCTTCGTAAGAACTGCTTTTGCTGATGAAAGCTGTCGATCCTTCTCTTCAAATATCCCAGCACGCGCGTTTGACACACAACCCAAAGACATCGCCAAGGGAGTCAGGCGTTGATCCGCGTTGTCAGCGCGCAGCGAGAGCCTGAATTCAGCACGCGATGTGAACATGCGATAAGGTTCTGTAACACCCCGCGTTGTCAGATCATCAATCATAACGCCAATATAGCTTTGGGCGCGGCTGAACACCGTTGCAGGTCGACCCTGTGCGGCCAAAGCTGCGTTCAGTCCGGCGACCAAACCTTGCGCTGCCGCCTCCTCGTATCCAGTCGTTCCATTGATCTGCCCAGCTAGGTACAATCCCTTGATTGTCCCAATCTCCAGAGTTGACCGCAAGGCGCGCGGATCAATGTAGTCGTACTCAATCGCATAGCCGGGTTGCAGGATAACCGCCTCTTCGAGACCTCTCATTGAATGCACATAGTCCGCTTGGACCTCTACAGGCAGAGAGGTGGAAATACCGTTCGGGTAAATTGTATGATCGTCAGCGCCCTCAGGCTCAAGGAACACCTGATGCTCGGACTTGTCCGCAAATCTAACCACTTTGTCTTCGATGGATGGACAGTATCGCGGCCCCACACCGTCAATATGTCCACCATACATCGCCGACCTGCTGAGGTTCGCACGAATGATCTCATGCGTTTTCTCATTCGTATGGGTAATCCCGCAGGAAATCTGCGGCGCCGAAACGCTCTTTGAAAGAAACGAAAATAGAACCGGATCATCGTCGCCGGGCTGCATTTCCAAATCTGTCCAGTCAATTGTTCTGCCATCCAATCGTGGGGGTGTGCCCGTTTTCAGGCGGCCCATTGGCAAACCAAAACTGTCCATGCGCGCAGCCAATAGCTCAGACGCCTTGTCCCCCATGCGCCCACCAGATTTCGCAACATCGCCGATGTGGATAACACCGCGCAAGAAGGTGCCGGTCGTCAGAACCACAGCTGAAGAATGAATTTCAGTTCCATCAGCGAGAACGACACCAACGACACGCTTGTCCTGCATCATCAGGTCGACAACTTCGCCCTCTACGATGCTAAGGTTCTCTTGCGCTTCTATTTCAGCAAGCATCTCTCTTTGATAGATCTTGCGATCCGCCTGCGCCCTCGGCCCCTGGACAGCTGGCCCTTTGCGACGATTCAGGAGTCGAAACTGGATACCAGCCTTATCCGCAACGCGCGCCATAACACCGTCCATTGCGTCAATCTCACGAACCAGATGCCCTTTGCCAAGCCCCCCAATCGCCGGGTTGCAGGACATCACACCAATTCCATCACGCTTCATCGTAACAAGCGCCGTGGTTGCACCCATGCGCGCAGCCGCATGCGCAGCCTCTGCGCCCGCATGACCACCACCAATAACGAGGACTTCAAAATGTTTCACGTGAAACACTCCATTCTCAAAAGCCTACTTCCCAAGACAGAAGCTGGCAAATATTTCATCCAAAAGATTCTCGACATCGACATGCCCCACAAGCACTTCAAGCGCCCGCGTGGCCAAACGAAGCTCTGCCGAAGCGATGTCATATAGGTCGGGACCGCCTTGCAGGATTACCTTCACTTCTGTCAGATTCTGCTGTGCCTCCACAAGAGCAATCCTGTGACGTTCATGTGTTGCCAGACCGGCGGACTGACTGCGTTCCAGTAGCGTCTGCTGGATATCCGCAATCAACTCACTGACACCGAAGCCTGTTTTACCTGAAATCGATCGTTCAGTCGAATCCGTCACATCCGCCTTTGGCCGCAAGACGATGTCGTCTTTCTGCGGTTCAAGCGGCAGCGCATCCCCTTCAGCAATAAGAAAAACACGAATGTCAGCAGTCTGCGCACGCTGGATCGCGCGTTCAACTCCCATCGCCTCTACTTCGTCAACTGTGTCACGCAGGCCGGCAGTATCCAGCAACGTCACAGGCAGTCCGCCAAGATCCATACGAACTTCGATCACATCCCGCGTCGTGCCTGCAATATGCGACGTAATCGCAGCGTCCCGCCCAGCCAGCGCATTCAGCAGCGTTGATTTTCCAGCATTCGGCGGGCCAACGATTGCAACCTCAAATCCTGTCTTGATCCGCTCCGCGACATGCGTCCCGGCGATCTCTTTCTCAAGGGCGCGTGCCACACCGTCCAGCAATGTATTGACCTCAGGCGTCACATCAACGGGAACATCTTCGTCAGCAAAATCAATCGTTGCTTCCAACAATGCTGCGGCCCTGATCAAATCCTTGCGCCACGATCCGACCAGCGCACCCAAATGGCCAGACAGAACGCGCAGCGCCTGCTTCCGCTGCGCTTCGGTTTCAGCCTCAATGAGGTCCGCCAGCCCTTCAACTTGCACCAGATCAAGCCGTTCGTTTTCAAGTGCGCGGCGCGTGAACTCCCCCGGCTGCGCCAGACGAGTGTCAGGAAATGTCGAAAGCAATTCAAGGCAGGCCCGCATCACAGCAATGCTGCCATGCAGATGAAATTCTACAACGTCCTCACCAGTGAAACTGTGTGGCGCTGCAAAATTCAGAACGAGTGCCTGATCTAACACATCGCCAGATTGATTTCTAAGCTCGCGCAAGGCAGAACCACGCGGTTCCGGCAAAGAACCCGCGATCTGCCGCGCTATTTCATGGGCAGAAGGTCCGGACAGGCGTACCACAGATACACCAGCCCGACCCGAAGCAGTTGCTTGGGCAAAAATCGTGTCCATCGGTATAACCTATTGTTATTATTAAATAACTCAGGTGTTCATTGAGTCAAAGAAGTCTGCGTTCGTCTTTGTCTGCTTTAGCTTTCCGATCAGGAATTCAATCGCATCTGTTGTCCCCATCGGGTTCAGAATACGGCGCAGGACGAATGTTTTTTGCAGATCAATCTTGTCCACCAGCAACTCTTCTTTGCGGGTACCGGATTTGAGAATGTCGATCGCCGGGAAGACGCGTTTGTCGGCGATCTTGCGATCCAGAATAATCTCGGAGTTGCCCGTGCCTTTGAATTCTTCAAAGATCACTTCGTCCATCCGTGACCCTGTATCAATCAGGGCGGTCGCGATGATGGTCAGCGATCCACCTTCTTCGATGTTTCGTGCGGCACCAAAGAAACGCTTGGGGCGTTGCAAAGCGTTGGCATCCACACCGCCGGTCAGAACCTTGCCAGAAGACGGCACAACTGTGTTGAACGCACGGCCCAGACGGGTAATGGAGTCAAGCAAAATGACAACATCGCGCTTGTGTTCAACCAGACGTTTTGCCTTTTCGATGACCATTTCGGACACCGCGACGTGACGCGTTGCAGGCTCGTCAAAGGTGGACGATACAACCTCGCCTTTGACAGAGCGCTGCATGTCGGTGACTTCCTCGGGACGTTCGTCGATCAACAGGACGATCAGATAGCATTCCGGGTGGTTCTGTTCGATGGAGTTGGCGATATTTTGCAGCAGAACAGTTTTACCTGTGCGCGGGGGCGCCACGATCAGGGACCGCTGGCCCTTACCAATTGGCGCGATCAAATCAATGATGCGGGACGACCGGTCTTTGACCGTCGGATCCTCGAATTCCATCTTGAGACGTTCATCGGGATAAAGCGGTGTGAGGTTTTCGAACGCGACCTTGTGGCGCGCCTTCTCAGGCTCCTCAAAGTTGATCTTGGTGACCTCGGTCAGGGCAAAGTAACGCTCGGTGTCGTCAGGAGCCTTAATCAGCCCCTCAATGGTGTCTCCGGTCCGCAAGGACCACTTGCGCGCCATCTCCGGCGAGACATAGATGTCATCGGGGCCCGGCAGATAGTTCGCCTCGGGCGAGCGCAGAAAACCAAAACCGTCCTGCAAGACTTCCAGAACACCGTCACCAGAGATTTCCCAGCCCTCGTCCGCACGTTCGCGCAGGATCTGGAACATCATCTCGCCCTTGCGCATAGTGGATGCGTTTTCGATCTCAAGCTCTTCGGCCATCGCCAGAAGGTTCTTGGGCGTCTGCGCCTTTAGATCGGCAAGGTTCAGGGTATCTGTTGTCATGAAAGACCTCGTTCAGCCCAAGCGGAAACCGCTGGCTGAGGGAAATTTGGAAAAATAAGCAGCTAACACCCCCTCGGACGAGGCGGTGAATAACCTATAAGATCGACGAGCCATTCTGTCAATGTCGTCAGAATCCGGTGCCGGTAATCGCTGTCAGAATTTCACAACAACCGAGAAAACGATGACGATCATCAAAACTGTCGGCACTTCGTTCATTATCCGGTATTGTCTGCCCGTCAGATGGTTTTCGCCCTTCGCAAACGCCTTGACCCGCCGTGACAGCCAGACGTGGAACACCGTCATAGCAATAACCCCGAACAGTTTGGTCCAGGGCCAGATCATCGACCAGCTGACAATCCCCGGTGTCAGGACCAACAACAAACCAAATCCCCATGTCGCCATCATCGCGGGTTTCATGATCACATTAGCCAGCTTGCCTTCCATCATCGAAAACAACGCATGGGTTTCCCCTTCGACGCCGACCTTTTCGGTGTGATGCACAAACAGGCGCGGCAGATAGAACAACGCCGCCATCCACGAGATGACCGAGATGATGTGAAACGCTTTGACCCAAGGGTACGCGGTGGCAAGAAGGTCTGACATATCCTACTCCGATCTCTGTGCCCTTCTTATAATATATAAAGAAAGAAGAAAGATGATGTGTTTGTAGAGAGCAGCTTTTCTGTGGATTATTGATTTATCCCGACAGTTGTTCACCGTAGCGATGCCAGATGTAAGCCTGTTGATAACCTGTCTTGCAACTCAATAAACACTCATACTATCAAATGCTTAGAAATGTATTCTATCCATGCTCATATGTGCAAACCGATGTATATCAATCGAACAAAGTGATTCCTCCCACGGACATAATTATCCCAATCCACCGGTGTTGGAATCGATGTGCCAATGGGAAAACTCCCGTCAACTGTGAGTGTTTCGCGGTTAAGCTGGATTTTGCACCAGAAGTCCTTAATAACTCCCTAAGATCACACACAGGTTATCCTCATGTCGCCAACATTCATTCTTGCCTCCGGCTCTGCCATCCGCGCACAGCTGTTGCGGCAGGCCGGCATGACGTTTGATACAGTTAAGCCGCGCGTTGATGAACAGATGATCAAAGACGCGCTTGTGTCAGAGGGCGCGACTCCCCGTGATATCGCAGATACGCTTGCAGAAATGAAGGCCCGCAAGGTCAGTGAAAAACATCCCGGTGCGCTGGTAATGGGCGCGGATCAGGTGTTGGACCTCAAAGGCACCATGCTGTCGAAACCGAATGATATTGACGATGCGCGCGCCCAGCTCAGGATAATGCGTGGGCAGCAACATTCGCTATTGTCGGCAGCGGTGATCTATGAGGATGGCAAACCGATCTGGCGGCATGTGGGTCAAGTAAGGTTGCGCATGCGCGAGATATCTGATGCCTACCTTGACGATTATCTAGACCGAAACTGGGACAGCATCCGCCACGCCGTCGGGTGCTATAAACTGGAGGAAGAAGGCGTGCGCCTGTTCTCCAACATCCAAGGCGATTATTTCCATGTGCTGGGCTTGCCTTTGCTGGAATTGCTGAACTACCTGACCTTAAGAGGAGACCTGCCCGCATGAGCCTGACGAACATCCCCCTTGCCGGCGTGATCGGATCGCCGATTGTTCAATCACGCTCCCCTCAGGTGCACGGTCATTGGCTCAAGACTTACGGCATTCGTGGTCACTATATCCCGATGAATGTGGCACCTGATGATTTGGAAAACGTGATCCGTACATTGCCACGTATGGGGTTCGTCGGGGTCAATGTGACCTTGCCGCATAAAGAGGCGGTGATGCAGATCGCTGATCTGGTCACAGATAGGGCGATCTTGATCGGGGCGTCGAATACGTTGATCTTCCGTAAGGATGGCAAAATTCACGCCGATAATACGGATGGCTACGGTTTTCTGGAAAACCTCAAGACCGGCGCGCCGGGGTGGCAGCCCAAGGCGGGTCCAGCGGCCGTTCTGGGCGCGGGCGGTGCTGCGCGTGCCGTCATTGCATCGCTGTTGGATGCAGGTGTGCCTGAAATCCGCTTGTCCAACCGCACGCGGGTGCGCGCCGAAAAACTGCGGTCCGATTTTGGCAGCTGTGTACGCATCTATGACTGGGTGCAGGCCGGTAATATGATTGATGACGCTGCTTTGCTGGTGAACACCACGTCGCTGGGTATGATGGGCAAGGGTGAATTGCGCGTGCCGTTAGACGGTTTTGGTCCGCAGACCATCGTGACCGATCTAGTCTATGCCCCCCTTAAAACCCGTTTGTTAGAGACTGCAGAACAGATCGGCTGTGTCACCGTCGACGGCCTTGGCATGTTGTTGCATCAGGCGGTTCCGGGGTTTGAGCGGTGGTTCGGCCAGCGCCCTGTCGTCGACCGTGCCACCCGTGCGGCGGCGTTGCGCTGATGTTTCTTTTGGGGCTGACCGGGTCGATTGGCATGGGTAAATCCACCACCGCCGCCATGTTCGCCGATGCGGGCTGCGCGGTGTGGGATGCGGATGCGGCAGTGCACCGGCTTTATTCGGAAGGTGGCCCGGCAGTTCCCCTGATTGCAGACGCATTTCCCAGTGCAATTGTTGACGGTGTCGTGTCGCGGACAGTGTTGAAAGAGATCATCGGTGCCGATCCCACTGCGCTGAAAAAGATCGAACAGATTGTGCATCCTTTGGTAGCACAGGACCGTGCCGCGTTTATCCAATCATCCGACGCTGAAATCATCGTGCTCGACATTCCGCTGTTGTTTGAGGGCGGTGGCGAGAAACGCGTCGATGCCGTCGTTTGCGTGATCGTCGATGACGCAACGCAAAGGGCGCGTGTGATGGAGCGGGGCACCATGACGCCAGAGCAGTTTGAAACCATCAAGGCCAAACAAATGCCAGCGGAAGAAAAAGCCGCACGCGCCGACTATGTTATTCGCACCGATACGGTTGAAGGCGCGCGGCGTCGTGTCCAGGATGTGATTGCCGACATCAAGGAGAAACAGCGCCATGCGTGAGATCGTCTGGGATACAGAAACAACCGGTTTTGACCCCGAAAGTGGTGACCGCATTGTCGAGATTGGCGCGGTTGAACTGATGGGCCATGTTGCCACGGGCCGCACCTATCACCAGTATATCAACCCCGAACGCGGCATGCCCCAAGAGGCGTTCGAGGTGCACGGGTTGGGCGATGATTTTCTGCGTGACAAACCCAAATTCGCGCAGATCGGGCGTGATTTTCTGGCCTTTGTCGGTGATGCAAAACTGATCGCGCATAATGCGTCGTTTGACATGAAATTCATAAACGCAGAATTGAAATGGGCTGGCCTGCCTGCAATTCCGATGGAACGCTCGCTTGATACATTGGTGATCGCGCGCAAACGGTTTCCCGGTTCACCTGCATCGCTGGATGCGTTGTGCCGCCGGTTCAGCATCAATAATGAGGCCCGCACCTTGCACGGTGCCTTGCTCGACAGTGAAATTCTGGCCGAAGTTTATCTGGAATTGATCGGCGGGCGGCAGCCTGATTTCGCGCTCTCGTCACAGCCAGAACGCAAAGCCGGTGATGTTGGTGAATGGACCGCGAAAGCGCGCCCAACGCCCCTGCCCTCAAGGCTTACCAAAGCCGAAGCTACCGCGCATGCAGAGTTCGTCAGCAAGCTTGGTAATGATGCGATGTGGGTCAAAACGTAAAAAGCCCCGGCGATAACCGAGGCTTTTCAAGACGATTAACTGAATAAAGTTCAGGCGTCCGCTTTTGCCGGCGTTTCAGCCTGACGGCGCGCAATCTCGTTCCGGTACAGTGACAGAAAGTCGATGTTCTCAAGGTTCAGCGGCGGGAAACCACCGTCGCGTGTCACGTCGCTGACCACACGGCGCAGGAACGGGAAAATCATGCGCGGGCATTCGATCAACAAGAATGGGTGGATTTGATCATCTGGCACGTTCTCGATGTGGAAAATACCGACATAGTCGATTTCCAGCACGAACAGCGTCGCATCGCCGTCTTTCGCCTTTGAGGTCACGTTCAGCTTGATCGAGCTTTCGTACTGATTGTCGGTCGTGCGCTTTTTCGCGTCCAGGTTCACCTGAACTTGCACGTCGGGCTGCACATCGGCGGCAGCACCTTTTTGCGCCATGATGTTTTCAAACGACATATCGCGGATGAACTGACCCAACACGCGCATGACGGGGGGCGTTGGTGCTACTGCTGTTGCTTCTTCTTCGGCCATGGAAAACTCCGTTCGGGCTATAATTCACTAAATCCCGACCCGCTTAGCAGGTCGGCGTTCTGCCCTCAATCCTTCGGTGTAGTTTTGGGCTCCGGTTTGTGTTTGGTCCAGCCAGAAGAGCCTTTAGGCGGGTCATTTTCAGATATTTCATGGTAATCGACATCAATAATATCGCCCTGTGCCGACGTGTGAGTTGGCCCCGCTGCATGCGCCGGACCACCGGGTGTGCCGAAACTCTGGATATTCACGCGGGCACGGATCGCCCTGAACGCGGCGGACCGCACGGCGGGGATCAGCAGTGAAAAGCCAACCGCATCGGTGAAAAACCCCGGCGTTAGCAACAATGCGCCTGCAAAAAGGATCATCGCACCATGCACCAGCGGCTCTGTCGGGTCGCGCATATCCGAGAACGAACTGCGCAGTTGCCCCAGCGCCATCGCCCCTTGGGTCCGCACCAGAAACGTGCCTAAAAATGCAGTCACCAGCACGATCAACAGCGTTGGCCACAGCCCAATCGCACCGCCTACCTGAATGAACAAACCGATCTCGACCAGCGGAACGGCGATAAAAGCGATCAAAAGCCACATAAGCTTTCTCCAATTAGGGTGAGGCAGAGTGGACGAACGCCCCGTCAGCACCTACATAAGGCATCAACCGATACGTTTAAACACTTTGCCCCCATGAGGTCCCGATGAATTCACCTATGATCCAGCTTTTGGTGTTGGCCGGAATTGCTGTGTTCCTGATCCTGCGTTTGCGCAATGTGCTTGGCACACGCGAGGGGTTTGAAAAGCCGCCCGTCGTGGACAGCCCCACCGCCGCGCGCAGCAAACCGGCATTCGAGGTGATCGAAGGCGGTCCTGACCTCGACATCACAGATCACGTGCCAGACGGCAGCGATGCAGCCAAAGCACTGGCCAGCATGAAACGCATTGAGCCGTCTTTTGGCGTCAGTGATTTCCTGGGCGGCGCGCGCGGCGCCTACGAGATGATCGTGATGGGGTTCGAGCGGGGTGATTTGGCTGATATTCAACCATTCCTCTCTGAAGAGATCTACGAAAGCTTTGTTGACGGTGTCGCAGCGCGCGAGGATCAGGGTTTGACGATCGAGGCAAACTTTATCGGTGTGCGCGAGATGGAGCTGATCAACGCGACGTTCGACAACGACACCAAAGAGGCTGAATTGACGATCCGCTTCGTTGCTGAACTGACCTCGGCGGTGCGCGACAACGCAGGTGATATTGTCGAAGGCAGTCTCACGGATGTGAAAAAGCAAAAAGATGAATGGGTGTTTGCCCGCATCATGGGCTCGGATGATCCGAATTGGCTGTTGGTTTCTACAGACGGTTAACCCATGCTATTGGCGTGATGGTTTTGACGGGGGTCGCGGTTGCGGCCCCCGTTCACGCGTCCGATGACCGGTATGAAGTGATGCAGTTCGATCAGCTTGATGGCTGGGCGGATGATGATCACGCTGCCGCACTTGTAACATTTCAAAACACCTGTGGGGACATGCGGGGCGCTGATTGGATTTCCTTGTGCGCCTATGCGAAAACCGACCCCGAAGCGCGGCAGTTTTTTGAACTGTTCTTTCGCCCTGTCTTGATGGACGACGGCAAAGATGCGCTTTTCACAGGATATTTTGAACCTGAATTGCAAGGCGACCGCTACCAGTCATCACGATACCGCTATCCGGTCTACAAGATGCCGCCCGAAGCGTTGGTCAACACCCCATGGCTGACCCGACGCGACATCTTGAACAGCAGCATTATGCAAGGCCGCGGTCTGGAAATTGCATGGGTCGATGACCCCGTTGAACTGTTCTTTCTGCAAATTCAGGGGTCTGGCCGCATCAAGCTGCCCGATGGCAGTTTCAAACGCGTGGGTTATCGCGGATCGAACGGTCATTCCTACCGTTCCATCGGGGCAGAGATGGTGAGACGCGGTATTTACGAACCCCATCAAGTCAGCGCCGAAGTCATCAAGAACTGGGTGCGCCGCAATCCGGGTGAGGGCGAGGAGCTGCTGTATCACAATCCATCCTACGTTTTTTTCCGCGAAGTCAGCCAAGTACCTGCTGACCGTGGCCCGCTGGGTGCGATGAACCGGTCCATCACAACGATGCGGTCGGTGGCGATTGACCCCAGCTTTGTGCGGCTTGGTTCTCCTGTCTGGATCGAAAAGGACGGGGAAACGCCGTTGAACCGCTTAATGATCGCCCAAGACACAGGATCAGCCATCAAAGGGGCGCAGCGCGCAGATGTGTTCACCGGGACAGGTGATGCGGCAGGGCGCGAGGCAGGAAAACTGCGTGATCCGGGGCGTTTGGTGGTGCTTATGCCGATCCAACGCGCCTATGCGCTGCTGCCTGAGTCCGCGATATGAAACACCGGGGTTTGAACGCAGATGATCTTGAGCTGTGGCGCAGAGTGACGGACCGGACCGAGAAGATGGACCTTAAGTCGCTGTTCACGCCAGCCATTGACGCGCCAATACCATCACACACCACCTTGCGCCGGTCAAAATCCGCGATGCTGGGTCAGGATAGTGGCAAGCCAAAGCGCGCCGGGTCACAAATGACGCCCGCGTTCGCCGATCCGCTTGGCCCCGCCTCTGTGCAGATGGACAAACGTGCATTTACCAAGCTGCGACGGGGCAAGATCAGGCCAGAAGGCAAGCTGGACCTGCACGGTATGACGCTGGATCGTGCGCATCCGGCGCTGAACCGCTTTATCATGGCTGCGCGCCGGGATGATAAACGCCTTGTTCTGGTCGTGACCGGCAAGGGCAAACAGCGCGACGAAGGCGGGCCGATCCCGACGCGCCATGGCGTTCTGCGACATCAGGTTTTGAACTGGCTCAGTGTTGCGCCGCTTTCGACTTTGGTGATGCAGGTCTCTCAGGCGCATGTCAGCCATGGCGGGGGCGGCGCGTATTATGTCTATCTGCGCCGAAATCGTTAACGGCCCAAGGTCGGCCGGTATCGCATGATCCCCAAGGTCGCCAGCCCTGCTGCCAGCACATAATAAACCGCGATTGGCAGCATCTGGTCGGGAAAGTCGATCCCGAAATCAATCAGCGCGCCCGTAATCCCCGGTCCGATGGCAGAACCGAACACCATCAGCGCAGCCGCAACAGATTTGATCGCGCCGATGTGCCGCGTGCCATAATATTCAGCCCAAAAGGACGAGGTCGCAGTGCCTTGAATGCCCTGCCCGATCCCAAAGATCGTCAGACCAACGCCCGCCATGAAAATCGTATCGGCATAGGCAAGCACAGCAAAGCTTGCTCCGAACGGCAACATCTGAAAAGGGACGATCCGACTGACGCCAAAACGGTCAATCGCCCAGCCGGACGCGAATGTCGCGCCCACTGATGCGACCGTATAGATCGGCATCAGCGCAACGAACGCGACCAATTCCCATCCCTTGACCTCAACAAGGTGCACCTGCTGAAAAAACAGCGCTGTGCCCCACGCCGACGGCCCCAGAACCATCGGGATCATCAGGAAAAACAAGCCGGATCGCAACATTTCGCGGCGTTTCCAATGCCGGCCGTGCATGCCCGCAATCTGCGCATCGTCCGCCATGCTTTGCGGGGTGCGTTCCTGCCTTAACAGGATCAGGATCAGCGGAATGGTCGCAATGACGATGACCGCCGCCAACACCCATAAACTGCGCCAGTTTGCCACCGCAAAAAGCGCCACAAAAACCACCGGCAAGACCGCCTGCCCTGCCGCGAAACCCATTGAGGACAGCGATAACGCCTTGCCGCGCGTCGCCTCGAACCAGCGCACCATGGCCACAGAACCCAATTGCGACATCATTCCCTGCCCTGTCAGCCGCAACGCAAAAATCACAAGGATCAAAAGCACCCATGAGGTATTTACCGCCATCGCCACACAAGCCACCGCAAGCGCAACCATCACACCCAAGGCCAAGGCGCGCACGCGGAACCAGTCCGTCAACACACCCGCCCAGATCATCGCAACCGCCGACATCGTGGTGCCGATGGTGTAAATACCACCCCATTGCCCGTCCGACAGGTCAAAATCGGTCTTAATCTCACCCGCGAAAAGCGAGATAAAATACGTTTGTCCGTAGGATGAGGTAAACGTCAGCAAAAACCCCGCAAGCAGGAAAAGCCAGTTGGTGCGAATGAAGGAGAGATAGCTCATAGGTGTTTCATCTGCCCGATGCCGGGAAATGAAAAGGGAAAATGCGCCCCTGCCCCGAAACATGACCGGGACAGAGGCGGAGCGTTACAAAACGTAGCGGCTGAGGTCAGCGGAACGCGACAGTTCGCCCAGGTTCTTTTCGACGAACGCGGCGTTCACCTCAACGACGTCACCGGCGCGGTCTGGCGCTGTGAATGACAGCTCCTCAAACACCCGTTCCATCACGGTATAAAGCCTGCGCGCACCGATATTCTCGACGGACTGGTTCACGTCAGCGGCGATCTTGGCCAGTGCGGCGATGCCATCCTCGGTAAAGGACACAGCAACTTCTTCGGTGCCCATCAACGCGGTGTACTGCAGGGTCAGCGCATTGTCTGTTTCGGTCAGGATGCGCACAAAATCCGCTTCGGTTAGCGCGCGCAATTCAACGCGAATGGGCAGACGCCCTTGCAGTTCCGGCAGCAAATCCGATGGTTTGGCAATATGAAACGCACCTGACGCGATAAACAGCACATGATCGGTCTTTACCGGCCCATGTTTCGTGCTGACGGTCGTGCCCTCGATCAGCGGCAGCAAATCGCGCTGCACACCTTCGCGGCTGACATCGCCACCACGGGCATCTGATCGGGCGCAGACCTTGTCGATCTCATCCAGAAACACGATGCCGTTCTGCTCTACCGCGTCAATCGCGGCGCGGGTCACGGTTTCGTCGTCCAGCAGTTTGTCTGCCTCTTCGCTGATCAGCAATTCATAGCTGTCGGACACAGACAGACGCTTTTTCGTTGTGCGCCCACCCATCGCTTTTCCGAACAGATCGCCAAGGTTCATCATCCCGGCGCCCATGCCCGGTTGCCCGGGAATATCCATCATCGGGAACGGGCTGGAGGTGTCGGCAACCTCCAGCTCGATCATTGTATCGTCGAGCAAGCCGTCTTTTAGCTTTTTGCGAAACATCTCGCGCGTGCCTTCGCGGGCATCGGTCCCGGCAATTGCGTCAATCACACGTTCTTCGGCGGCTTTGTGCGCGTTCGCCTTTACATCTTCGCGCATGTGTTCGCGGGTCATGGCAATCGCATTGTCGACCAGATCGCGGATGATCTGTTCTACGTCACGCCCGACATAACCGACTTCGGTGAATTTTGTCGCCTCCACCTTGAGGAACGGCGCACGCGCAAGTTTGGCCAAGCGACGGCTGATTTCCGTCTTGCCGACGCCGGTAGGTCCGATCATCAGGATGTTCTTTGGATACACCTCATCACGCAGATCATCCGCCAATTGTTTGCGTCGCCACCGGTTGCGCAGGGCGACAGCCACCGCGCGTTTGGCATCACTCTGGCCGATGATAAAGCGGTCCAGTTCGGACACGATTTCGCGGGGGGTCAGGTCTGTCATTTCTTGATGCTTTCCACGGTGAGGTTGCCGTTGGTGTAGACGCAGATGTCTGCGGCAATCGCCATCGCGTCACGGGCAATGGCCTCGGCGTTTTTGTCGGTGCCCATCATGCCGCGCGCTGCGGCGAGGGCATAGTTACCGCCCGACCCGATGGCCGCGACGTTATGCTCGGGCTCCAACACATCGCCGGCACCGGTGATGATCAAAAGTTCATTGCCGTCGGTAACGATCAGCATCGCTTCCAGTTTTTGCAGGTATTTGTCGGTGCGCCAGTCTTTGGCCAATTCTACGCTTGCGCGGGCCAGTTGACCGGGGTGAGATTCCAGTTTTGCCTCCAGCCGCTCCAGCAGCGTGAATGCATCGGCGGTTGATCCGGCAAAGCCAGCCACGACATCAAACCCGCCGGGCGACAAACGCCGCACTTTGCGCGCGGTGCCTTTGATCACGGTTTGGCCAAGGCTGACCTGCCCGTCGCCCGCAATCACAACCTCGCCGTCTTTCTTGACGCCAATGATTGTGGTGCCGTGCCATCCGGGGAACTCGTCTCTGGCCATTTGTGTCTCCTGTTTGCTTGCCCCAATATATGGCTGCCCTGACCTGCGCACACAAGGGTGGCTGTGCTTGTTGGTCTGCGGCGTTACGGATAGCGTGATGTCATGAACGATGACAAAACCATACGTTTCTATATGGAAGAACCCCTGCGCAAGAGTGCGGCCAAGGGTGAACATAACTTTCTGCGGTTGATCGAAAATGTAGTTACTAAAGCGCATTATAGGGTCGATTTTCGTGACTTTTCAAAGAACGATGATGCGTTCCCCGGCTATTCCCTGACCCACATGATCAGCCCACCGAATGCTAATGGATTGGTGTTCCGGCGCGTTTATCACTATCCGTTTTGGCAGATTGAGGCGGTTGCGCAGCGGTGGCATTGGGATGTGGCCCGCACCGATTTCGATCCTGATACCGCATCAAGCGACGCGCCGCGGTTCTACAAATTCTGGCAAAAGCGGCTGTTTCGCGATGCACCTGATAGTAGCCGGAAAGAGGGGTTTGTTTATGTTCCCCTTCAAGGGCATCTACAGCGACAGCGGCTGTTTCAAAGCTGCTCACCGATTGAGATGATCGAACACACGCTGGCGCATTCGGGCCGCAAGGTGATCGCGACACTGCACCCAAAAGAGACCTATTCCAGCAGCGACCGCAATGCCCTGAAAGCGCTGGCCAAGGTACACCCGCAACTGACCATCGCCACCGGTGATATGGAACGTTATCTGCAAACCTGTGATTATGTCGTGACGCAGAATTCTGGCGTAGCGTTCTCTGGCTTCTTTTTTGGCAAACCGGCGTTGATCTTTGGTCAGATCGACTTTCATCATATCGCGATACGTGCGGATTTGCAGGCGCTGGGCGATAGTTTTGACAGCGTCGCGTCCCACGCACCGGACTATGAAAAATACGTTTGGTGGTTCTGGCAGGACCAGTGCATCAACGCGGGACGTGACGACGCCGAGGCCAGAATTGCAGCGCGCTTACGTCGGTTTGGCTGGCCCGTTTAACGCAAAAAGCGCCCCGTTCGGGACGCCTTTTTATCATTTTACATCGTGTTGCGGTTAGATGGATTCTTCGATCCAGCTTTGAAGGGCTGCCTTGGGGCGTGCGCCTGCCATGTTGGAAACGACTTCGCCATTTTTGAACAAAAACAAGGCTGGAATGCCGCGCACACCCATTTGGGCAGGGGAATTCGGGTTCTCGTCCACGTTCACTTTGACGATTTTGACTTTGCCTTCCATCTCGGCGGACAGCTCTTCGAGGGAGGGGCCGATCTGTTTGCAAGGACCACACCATTCGGCCCAAAAATCCACCACGACGGGGATGTCGGAATTCTTAACTTCGGCGTCGAATGTGGCGTCTGTGACTGCGACGGTGGCCATGCTGCTCTCCTGACAGTGTATGTGATTGTGACGTAGACCTAAGAACGGGTGGCGTCGCCGTCAAGATATGGCGTGTCATTGAAAGCGTTTGTCACAGTATCGTGCGGCAAAAACATCAACGCCCGCGTTGCCGTCCACAAGATTGCAGTGGTGATAGAGTGGGTCGGATAAATCTGCCGCATCATTTCAGCATAGGCGCCCATCTGCCGCAGAATGCCCAGCGGGCAAGCCTGCGCATCACGCGGCACAATACGGTTGGTTTTGTAGTCCACGATCAGAATGTCGGTATCGGTGATGCAAAGCCTATCGATAACGCCGTAGATCGGTTTGCCGTTGATCTGGGCAGTGACTGGAACTTCGGCCAAGGTATCAGTGGTAAAGACATGGGCCAGCGCGGGGTCATTCAGCACATCAAGCGCTTCGGTCTGTGCGCGATCCATGGTGTCGGTATCAGTTTTCGAAAGCAAATTCTTCAATACAATGTTACGATCTACAGGCGCAGTTTGACCCAGCTTTTCGATCAAATCATGCACCAATGATCCGTATGTCATCGCCGCATCTTTATCGTCACCGGCCTCACCCGGCAGTGCTTTTGCTCCACCTAAATTTGACGGGGATAGATGGCTTTCCTCAACGCAATAGTTTGGTGCGGATTCGTGGAAAACAGGCTCTAATATAGGCGCAACAGTCTCTGTTATGGGCTTTTCAACAATTGGTAAATCGTCCCACTGTCCTTCCTGAAAGCGCAGGGTGCCATCGCTGCCGTGGGGTAGCCCGTTGATGTGCGACATGGCTAAACTGGTAATCTGGTACCACTTTGTACCATCTTTAGCGATGTCGCCAGCACCCGCAATTATCAGCCATTTCTCGGCGCGTGTCATAGCAACATAAAGAAGCCGCATTCTTTCGGCGAATTGAGCATCTTTCATGCCCTCTATCGCCGTCGCAACCAATGGGGGCATTTCATCCCTTGAGCTTTTCCAAATGGGTTTACCCCCCAGTTCCACTATCTCGTCGCTAATTCCACGAACTTGTCTAATGGTATCGGGCAAGATCACAATCGGCGCTTCCAACCCTTTGGCGCCATGCACGGTCATCACACGGATTTGGTTCGAAGCACTGTCGATCTGGCGCTTGATTTCCAGATCGTCGGTTTGCATCCATTCGATGAACCCCGTCAGGCTTGGCACATCGCCACGCTCGTAGCTTAACGCTTGGGTCAGCAACGCGTTGATCCCATCCTCGGCCTCTGGCCCCAGTCGCGCGAGCAGTTTGGCGCGCCCACTGTGGCGCGTCAGGATACGTTCGATCAGGTCGTAAGGGCGCAGGAAATCCACCTTGCTGCGCAGATCTTGGAGGATATCCAGCGTGTCGGGCAGGTCAGTGCGCTTGCGAAGCGTTTCCCACAATTCTCGGTAAGGCCGTCCATGAGCAAGGCTGAACAACTGTTGTTCATCCCAGCCAAAAAGCGGCGATTTCAGCGCAGTGGCCAGCGACAGACTGTCATCGGGCGTTGCAAGGAATGACAGCAGCGCCGCCAGATCTTTGACCGCCAGTTCTGCGCCCACCTTGAGCCGGTCCGCCCCCGCAATCGGCAAACCCGCCGCCTTGCAGGCGCGAATGATCTCGGAAAACAAGGCTGACCGTCGCTGTACCAGAATCAGGAAATCACCCGCCTGAATGCGGCGTTTCACAAAGGTCTTGGGCTCCGCACCATCATCAGGAATGTAGTGTTCCCCGGTCGTCAAATCCTTGATCCGCCGCGCGATCCGTTCGGCCAGCAGCACGGTATGATGCTGCGCGCTTTTGCGGTCCAGCGGGTCGGTCCATGGCCGGTCTTCTTCGGTCTCGGCTTTTTCAACAACGGGCCAGACGTCAACGCGACCGGGCAGGACATCCTTGAACGCGCGGTGCTGGGTCTGTTTGTCAAAGGTAGGTTGCAGGCGCGCATCAAAAGCAGTGTCTACAAGGCGCAAAATCGCACTTGAGGACCGGAATGAATAGTCAAGCGAACGCCGCTGAAACAGCTTTGACGCGCCTTCGATCTTATCTTCGAACATCGTCGCTTTGCGGTCAAATTCCAGTGGGTCAGCGCCCTGAAACGAATAGATGGATTGTTTTTTATCACCCACAACGAACAAGGTGCGGTTTTCTTCTGGTCGTGCGCCTGCACCGCTGTAGAATTCATCTGTCAGCTTTTCGATCACGTCCCATTGGCGCGGCGAGGTGTCTTGCGCCTCATCCACCAGAATATGATCAATGCCACCATCAATGCGGTAAAGCACCCAAGCGGCGACCTGCTTGTCAGTCAAAAGCGCGCGCGCTTTCAGGATCAGATCGTCAAAGTCGAGCCAGCCGCGTCGTTCTTTGGCGCTATCATAACGTGTCAGAAATGCGCGGGCAAAGCGGTGCAGGGCAAGCGTCTTCTGCGCCGCCATCAGCGAAAGCCGGGCATTTCGCGCATCTTCGACCCGCATCATCAGACCCTCGAGCGCGGGCATAGCATCCGAGATGATCTTTTGCGTTGGTTTGGTCGGGAAACTGCCGATCTTGGCGGTAAAAGGTTCCTTCGCCCCGGCTCCCGTCAGCAAGACATTCTCCAGAACGGGCAGGGCGGTCAGGCCAAAATCGGTGATCCCCTGCAAGATCGTTCCGGCCTTTTCGTCAGTCCCACCCTTTGCCAGAAGGTGTGGAATGATCTGGTCCAGCAGCGCTGCCTCACTGCCAAGGAATACAGAGCTTTCGATCTGCGCAGCAGTCAATCCGGGGGGTTGATCAAACAATGCCAGCGCCTGATCAGGCTCTAGTCCGGCCAGAAACCCCTCACGCTTGCCCACAATATTCCGGGTCAGTTTGCCAAAGTCCTCGCCAGTGTAGAACCGGGCGATATCTTCGATCAGCGGTGCATCGGTCCCGTCTGCCATCATGTCCACGATATCGGCGCGCAGCAGGTCGGCGGCGCGGTCCTCAATTTCTGTGAATTGCGGGCTGACACCGGCCTCCAGCGGGAAACGCCGCAATAGTGACGCACAGAACGAATGGATCGTCTGGATTTTCAAACCACCGGGCGTCTCAATCGCCAGCGCGAACAGGGTCCGCGCAGTGCGCAATTTCTGCTCGTCAAGGTCGCCCGTGATGCCAAGGTTTGCCATCTCGACACGCAAACCTTCGTTATCGCGCATGGCCCATTCGCCCAAGCGTTTGAACAGACGGTTCTGCATCTCGGACGCGGCGGCTTTTGTGTAGGTCAGGCACAGGATATGTTGCGGTTCGACCCCTTCGAGCAGCAATCGCGCCACACGGTCGGTTAACACGCGGGTCTTGCCGGAACCTGCGTTTGCCGCCAGCCATGTGGATGCATCAGGGCGGGCTGCGTCGATCTGTGCGCGGGTGGCGTCGTCAAAAATCATGTCAGGTCCTGCGGTGTCGCGTCGGTGGTGCCGTCCCATTCGCCAAAGCGCGCAAGCTGGTCATAATCGCCCGCCGCTGCTTCGGTCTGGACGATCCTGCGCGATGTGAAACCTTGTTCATCGCTAAGGTATGTCGCGATCAGCGCGTGTAACCCCGCCAGCACCTCGCGCGGTGGTTCGTCATCCAAAGGGGCGGCCACTTCGACGGGTTTTGCGCCTAGCCCAATAAACGTGGCTTGCGCGACGGGCGCAATTCCAACGGCGTCAAACCCGCCTTCCTCAACCATCGCGGCCTCTAGCAGCAATTGTTTGTCGAAAAACTGCTGTTCCTTTTTGTTGGGTGGCGTGCCGGTTTTATAGTCGTAGATCAATGCATCGCCGTATTCGGTTTTGTCGATCCGGTCGGCATATCCGGTTAGGGTAAAGCCGAGATCGGTGAACTTATGCGTGCCTTTCGCCTCGAACGCGGCGGGTTGGGCGTAGGTGCGGCGCTGGACCTCTTGTTCGATGAACCAATCGGCGATCCGTTCAATCCGCGCCAGCCACATGACGCGGGCGGCGGGCCAAGGCGCCTCAACCAACAAGACATCGCGGGCGGTTTGAATCAGGTGATCTTTGGTCAGTAAATGCGGCTCTGATACGGTGGATTTGATGAAACGTTCCATCACTTCGTGCAGGATGATGCCACGCACGGGGGCGTCGGGGGATTGCACCAGCGGGTTGATCGCGCGCAGGCCAAGTGTGTGTTTGGCATAGATCGCATAGGGGTCGCGGATCAGCCGTTTGATTTCTGTCACCGACAACGCATGTGGACGCGCGGCCAGCGGCGGGCGTGGCGACGGGCGCGGGGCAGGGTCGGTTCGCGTGACTTCCTCAAGCGCGCGCGTTTGGCCGATCCAGGTGTCACCACGGGCGCGCATCGCATTCCACGCAGCTTTACCTTCGGGCTGTGGCAGGCCGTTCATAAGGTTGCCCAACCGGTTCAGCCATCGTGACGGCACGGTCTCCGCCTCATCCGACCGGATGGCGCGGGTCAGCCAGACTTCTGGCGCGCCAATCGCTTGTTGGTAATCATGCGCCGACAGACCAATCCGGCGTTCGGGCAGCAACAGACCGGCCTCGGCGCGCATCTTGCGGTTCAACCACGGATCGGGCGGCGGTGCCTCGGGCCACGTGCCATCGTTCAAACCGCCAAGGATCACCAGATCCGCACCCTGAACGCGGGCCTCAAGCGTGCCCCAGATCATCACATTGGGATGCGGCGCATCCCGGTCGCGGACCTCTCCGGTCGCCAAAATCGCGCCGATCAGGTCAGCATAGTCAGAGGCGTTCATCGCGCTGCCATGCGCCGCTTCTGCGCTTAGCTCATCCATGACTTTGCGCGCTTCCTTACCGGCGGATTTGTGCCACAACTCGGAGGGATCATCGCCTTGGCTGCCCGCAACAACGCGCTGGGCAAGGGCGATGTGATCAGCAACCCAGTCGGTCAGGTGCAGGTCACTGTTGCGTTGGCAATCCGTGAACGTTGAAGTCAGCCATGTTATCCATTTCAGAAATCCGTCGGGCTTATCCATTTTCGCGGTGATTTTTTGTGTCATCCGCGCCAACCCGGTAGGGTCAGGATATGGCAAGCCATCGCGCCTGATCTGCGTCTCTAACATTGCGGTAAAGAGCTGATGTTCGTTGCGCCCTGCGCCCGCATGGGTCAACGGATGCTTGAGCAGCGTCAGCAATGCCGCCGCATCCAACTGCCTTACAAACAGCGCTGCAATATGGCGCAACAAGCGGCCCGGCGGGGACAGTTGGAGGGGAGTGCCGGCGCTGTCGTCCGGCAGGATGTTCCACCGGTCCAATGCGGACGTGACCTGACGGGTCAGCATCCGGTCGGGCGTGATCAATGCGGCGGTTTGCCCGTCTGCAACGGCCTTGCGCAGACGCATCGCGATGGCAAGCGCTTCGATCCGAGGGGTCGGTGCCTCAACCAGCGTGATATCTTGGGTCGCCAGATCAAGGTCGGTCAGCTTTGGTCCCTCGGTCAGCCACGCATGTGTGACCGGCGCGGGCCGCATAGAGAGCGAGATCAGCTTGTTGCGCGCGGGCGAAGGGGCAGGCGCATCAGCCCAATCCGTCACCGCATTGCGCGGCAGGTCCAGTGCCTGCATCAGGTGGCGAAAGCGGTATTGCGGATGATCCTCTGACAGCAGTTGTTGGTCCAGTTCGGCCCAAACGGCGGTCGGCATATCGGCGTCCAGACCGGGCAGCACCACCGCCCCATTTGGCAGACGCGCAATCGCCTGCATCAACATGGACGTGGTGCCGCGCGATCCGGTCGATCCGGCAAGGATCAGCGGGTTAAGTGGCGGGGTTTCTTGCCAATGTGCGATCAGGCGCAGGATCAACTGGCGTTGGCGCGCCTCTGCGTCCGGCTCAGCTATGGTTTGGCCCAGATAGCTGTGCGCGATATCCAGAAAACGCTGCGCGCGGTCCCAATGCCCCGATTGATCGCTGACATCAAGGTTCAGGAGATCTGCAACGCTCACCCCTTCGCCCTGCATTTCGTCGATCAGCGCCGCAAGGCTATCAGATAGCGCATAAAGCGAGGCGCGGGGTGCCAGTTTCGGGTCTGCGTCCAGCAGTTTAGAGATCAGTTCAATCAACGCCAGACGCCTGCGCAGCGCGGGGGTTGCGGGGGGCAGTGTGATCCCCGGCACCAGCGTATCAAGGTCGGTGATCAACCGGATGCGGGGCAAAAAGCCGGGCGGACCTTCGGCGAATAGCTTGGTCAGACGCCGTTCCATGCGCCGCGTATTCACAATCAGATCGACCCGTGCCATTGCGTCGGGCGGTTGCCCCTGCAGGCGCGTCCGCAAGCCCGCGACAAGGGCGGCAGGGAAATCGACGCCGGGTTGCAGGCCGTAAACCCTCGGGTGGTCGTTTGGCTCAAACATGGGCGCGCTCCAACATATCCTCGGCCAGTTTGATGCCTTCGGGGTGGCCGACATCGCACCAATTTCCGGGATAGGACAGCCCATACAGGCGGTCCCGCGCCAGCATTTTGTTCCATAGGACGTTCAGGGAAAACGCGCGTTCAGTCACCTGCGCCAACAGATCGGTTTTCACAATCTGGATGCCGCCGTAAACGGTGCCGGGGCCCCTGTTGATCTGGCCAGTGGGGTTCAGCGTGAAGTCACCCGCACCGGTATGCCCGACGGTTTTATCTGTCGGCACACAGATCAAAAGCGCATCCATTTTGGCAGGGTCCCATGCGTCAAGCAGCATGGAAACGGGGTTCGGACCGGTCCAGATGGCGTCGGTGTTCATGGTGATCACAGGGCCATCACCCAGCAACGGCAAGGCATTGCGTAATCCGCCCCCGGTTTCCAGAATGTCGGGTAATTCAACAACCGTTTCGACGCCTTGCGCACGCAGATGGGCGTCCAGAACGGCAGGTTTATAATGCAGGTTCGCGGTGATCCGTGTGCATCCTGCACCGCGCGCCAACCCAAGCGCGTGATCGACCAAAGGTTTCCCCGCGACAGGGATCATCGGTTTCGGCTGATCCTGCGTCAGCGCGCCCATGCGGGTCCCAAACCCCGCGGCGAACATCAGGACGGGGAGGTCGGGCATGCGTCTTTGAGCGTTTGAAGGTAGGCGGGCGTGGGTTCGGGCAAGTCCAGTGTTGCGGCCAAAGAATGCAGTGCGGGATGCGCCAGATTGCGCTGCACATACCCCCACACGCGGGGGATCAGATCAACATAATGCGGCTTGCCATCGCGTTTGCAGAGCCGGGCGAATATTCCTAAAATCGCCAGATTGCGTTGCGCGCCAAGGATCGCATATGCGGTCAGAAACGCGTCACGGCCCAAAGCGGTATCAGCAAGATAGAGGTCGATCATCTCAGCCTCTATCGTAGGGTCCACATCGCGGCGGGCGTCTTGCAGGATCGAGACCAGATCATAGGCGGGATGGCCCAATAGCGCGTCCTGAAAGTCAAGCTGTCCCACTGCGGCAACGCCATTGCGGTCAGGCAACCACAGCAGGTTCTGGGCGTGGTAATCGCGCAGAATGACGACCTTTTGCACCTGTTCCAGCAGCGCCGCGAGCGGTTGGAATGCGGCATTAAACTGCGCAATAGAGCCTGGTTTAGTGCTGGGCGCGTACCAGTTAAAGACAAGCGCGTTCATTTTTTCCAGCCATGCGGGGTCACACAAGGGAAGGTCCAGCGCGGGTGCGTTGTGGAGCTGGATCAGGGCCTGCGTTGCAGCGCGGTAGAGCGGGCGTTCACAATCGGTATCTTTTGCCATCAGGTCGGCAAAAAGGTCATCGCCCAGATCCTCGATAACCAGAAAACCCCTGTCCACATCCTGTTCATATATCAAGGGCGCGCTGAGGCCGATGTCAGTCAGATATGCGGCGATGCGCACGAAGGGGCGGACATCTTCACCCTTGTCTGGGGGTGCGTCCATCACGATGGCGGTGGTGCCATCTGTGCGTGTCAGGCGCGTATATTTGCGGTTGGATGCATCACCCGCAACAAGGACTTGCGCCGCGCTCGCCCAGTCTGTTGTGGCCAAAAAGGCCGCCATTTCATCGGAACGGTTCATGTTGTCTGCCAAGCGGTCAGCTTGTCCTTCCATTTGCCATCAGTCCACCGAAGCGTGGCGTGGCGCGCGTTTTCATCAGCGCCATCTTCCAGATGCAGGTGCAGCGCATTTTCCGGCATAAGCGCACCCAACCGGTCAGGCCATTCCACAAGGCAGATCGCATGATCGAATGCCTCTGTCAGGCCCAATTCTTCGATCTCTTGGGTCGAGGATAATCTGTAGAGGTCCGCATGCCAAATCTCGCCCTTTGGTGTTTCGTAGGTCTGGACCAGCGTGAAGGTGGGCGACGGCACATCTTCGGGTGTTTCCAGCAGTGACTGGATCAGGGCGCGTGCGAAATGCGTCTTGCCTGCGCCGACTTCACCGCTCAGCAGAATAACATCGCCTGCATTCAGTACGCGGGCAAGCGATTGTGCGTGCCGGGTCGTAACCTCGGCGGTGGGAAAGGACAGGGACAGCATCGCGGTATGCTTACTGTCAGCGGCATGCGCTGCAAGCTGAAATGCAGGGTGTAGGACCTATTTCGCCTCTTGGTGAACAGACATGTAGGGGATTTGGTACAATGGGCGTGCCTCGCGAAACCGGATCAGCTTGGACCCGGCACCAATGGACCGCAGTTCGCAGACATAGGGGCGGCCATTATTGAGGGTGAGCGCAAGGCTCCAGTCCTTTTGATCCTCGTAGGACATCACAAAACGCTCAATCTCATCGCGGTGGGGCAGGGCGTCGCACCCTGCGCGCCACACGCCGATACAATCAAAGATCGTGACGTCCGCAAATGCGCTTTCGGGGATCTGTCCCCATAGGCTGCGGTATCTTTCATTGCAGAAGGTCAGCACCCCAGAGCTTGAGAACACCACAAGGCCCTCTTCGACTTGATCCAGCAGGGTCTGGCCCAGCTCCACTTCCTTGCGGAAATTGCGGGTCAGGGTGATTTCGGCGCTGATATCCTCAATCAGGAATGCGGTTGCGCCATCGGGGTGCGGGCGGCCCTGGACAGCGTATGTGCGGCCGTCTTCCAACGTCCAAGTGTCTTGATAGAGCCCGTCAGCTGCCGCTGTGATCAGTTCGGAAATCGCTTGCCGCCAACTGATGTAGTTTTTCGGCTCCGGCATCTGACGGTTTTCGCGCATCTGGTCAAAGAATGACATGATCGTTGGTCTGCGGCTTAGGAACGGGGCAGAGAGGCCAGACAGATCGACAAGCGCGGGATTAAAGAGCGCGAGTTGCCCGTTGCGGTCAAAGATGGCAAGACCGATAGGCAGGTGCGCGAATGTTTTGGACAGGGTTTGCACGAAATGGCGCTTGGCCTTTTCGGCGGCGACCAGCTCGTCAATACAAGTGGCGTGGCAGACGACTGTGTCGCCACATTCGTTGGCTGTAACCTCAAAATAGGTCAAATCATCGGTGCTACCAAAAGGCAGGCTGGTGCGGTGCGGTTGATCAAATTCGGGGGTTTCGAACAAGGGCTTGATCTTGGCCGGGGTCGCAGCGCGTAGTGCTTTGTAGGCGGCGTTTTGCCAGATCACCTGACCATCGCGGTCCAGATGCCACATCGGGTGCGGGTTGAATTGCACGTTCAAGCGCAACGCAGCTAAATCATCGGTGCTGTTAACCTTGTTACTTTTAGGGTGCGTCAGCTCATTTTCTACCAACGTGACCCAGCAAAGCGATCCGCGCCAGTTCATCTCAACCCTGTGGGGTGATTTATGGTCCGTTGCGGTCAATGTCATAGAGCCGATGTCGCCACAGCCGGGGCTTGCAGGCAGGTCGGGGAACCGGGCAAGAAGCCCGTCGCGCAGATCGTCCCAGACGTTAAATCCGGGGCTGATGGCCAGCTGGGTCAACGCGCGATGCGTGGCGTGATGCAAGAACCCGTCGTCAAACAAGAGCGAGAGCGGTTCGGGGTCGCCGGTGCCCACCTGCGGTGTTGGAGGCGACCGTCGCAATGGCATGAACAGCGCTGCAAATGTTGTCACGACAACAGCGCATGCGACTAAAATGATGTCTGACAGACCAAGCACGCGAACCTCTGGGCAGATTGGTATCAGCGAAGTCTTGGCCCAGAATGGTTAAGGTTGGGTTAATTGCTGCTAGCTGGCAATCTGCTGGTTCTGCGAAAGGGCGCCGCGTCCGGCGGCATCCGGGCTTTCCAGCTTGTCGCGTGGCCAGATGACTTCGACGACGGCACCGGTGTTTCCCGTTGCATCCGGCCCATTGGCGAACCGCAGCACCGCGCCAGACCGCTCAAGCAGTGTTTTTGCGATGAACAGACCCAGCCCCATACCCTCATATGCAGGGCGGCTTTCGTCTTGTGTGGTGCCACCACGGCGGCGCACAAACGGATCACCGATGCGCCCGAACAGTTGTGTGGGAAAGCCGGGGCCGTCGTCCATGATGCGCACGGAAATCTGGCTGTCGGACCAGCTATTTTCAACCCAAACGGTTGTATCGGCGAAATCAACGGCGTTCTGCACAAGGTTGCGCAGGCCGTGAATGACCTCGGGCTTGCGCATGATATGGGGCTGGTCCTGCCGGTTGCCTGCAGTTTCGGCTTGATCCAGCAGCACGACTTTACCCCGGTGCATATGCGGTTCCGCCGCTTCTGTAACAACAGCCTCAAGCGGGGCCTGGCGCATGTGCAGATCATCTTTGCCGGCCCGCCCCATATTGCGCAAAATATCGCGGCAGCGGTCCGTCTGATCGCGGATCAATTCGGCGTCTTCTGCCAGTGCGTGCAGTTCAGGATGTTCAGACAGATCGCTGAGCAACTCGGTCGAGGCCAGTTTGATCGTGGCCAATGGTGTGCCCAATTCATGCGCGGCGGCGGCAACCACGCCCCCCAGATCGGTCAGTTTCTGTTCTCGTGCCAACGCCATTTGCGTCGCTGCCAGCGCGTCACCCATAGAATGGATTTCAGACGTTACGCGCCGGGAATAGGCGCTGGTGAACAGGATCGCGATGATCAGGGCGGTCCATTCGCCAAACAGGAACAGGCCGGGGATGCGCAGAACCTCACCATCTGCGGCGCGCAGGGGCAGGTGATACACCGCCAGCACAGACACCAGAATAATCGCGGTGACGCACAACACAATCGTTGATCGCAGGCTTAGCGCGGTGGCTGATATGGTGACAGGTCCCAACAATAGCAAAACAAAAGGGTTGTTCAGGCCACCGGTCAGAAACAGCAGGAACGCCAGTTGCAGTAGATCAAACAGCACCATGCCAAGGTTCTGGCGTTCTGACAGGCGCTTGTTCTCTGGGAACACAAAGGTGGCGACCAGATTGCCGATCACGGACACGCCCACCGCAAAATAGCACCAGCTGAGCTCCAGTTGGAGGCCATAGACCAACTGCGCCACGGTAATCGCAACCAATTGCCCGATGATCGCCACCCATCGCAACACGATCATCGTGCGCAGCCGGATCCAGTTGGCACGGGTGGGTCTGATGATGGCCTGCGGCATGAACGCACCTTTTGTTTATTCGCAGTTTCGTTGCAAAAGAAGTAGCGTAGGGCAATCGCAAAGCACGATCAAATCTGCGGCGTGGCCCCGTTTGAGGAAAGGATATCCAAATGAACCGAATGATAGCCATCGCCGGGGTCTGTTTTGCCGCTGTTTTTCTGTTGGTGACGGTCTGGATTACCATGCCATCCGGCGATGATGATAAATTCGCGCAATGCCGGTCCTCTACTGTGGCGGGTGATCTGGGTGGGCCATTTGAACTGGTGAATGCTGCGGGTGAGACTGTGACAGACGCGGATGTGATAACCGAACCGACGTTGATCTATTTTGGATACACATACTGCCCGGACGTTTGCCCGTTGGATGTGGATCGCAACGCCAGTGCGATTGAACTACTTGAGGCGCGCGGGAAAAGCGTGACGCCGATGTTCATTTCCATCGACCCCCAGCGGGATACGCCCGAAGTTGTGGGTGATTTCGCCGATGCGATGCACCCCAAGATGATCGGCCTGACCGGGTCTGATGCGCAGGTCAAAGCAGCAAGCCAAGCCTACCGCACCTATTACAGTGCGCACCCGGCAGTGGATGATGAATATCTCGTGGATCATTCGACATTCAGTTATCTGGTGATGCCGGAAACAGGCTTTGTCGAATATTTCCGACGGGAATTGGGACCTGAAGAATTGGCGGACAAAATAGGTTGTTTTGTTGATCAACTTTGACCGTTTGACGAAATGGGAAAATGACCCATATCCTGTAGTGGAAACAAAATGATATGGGCCAAAGGAAATGACACCAGACACCGCCAATCTAGGCCCTGACAAATCGCTTTTGTTATTGGACGACGATGAACCGTTCCTGCGCCGCTTGGCAAAAGCGATGGAAAAGCGTGGGTTCGAGGTTGAGACGGCTGACAGTGTCGCCGCTGGCAGCGCCATTGCGACCGCAAGACCACCGGCCTACGCAGTGATTGATCTGCGCTTGGGCGATGGTAACGGTCTCGACGTGGTCGAAATTCTGCGCGAAAAACGCGAAGATGCGCGTGTTGTTGTGTTGACCGGATATGGTGCGATTGCAACCGCTGTGGCCGCTGTGAAAATCGGCGCAACTGACTATCTGTCAAAACCGGCGGATGCCAATGACATCACCAATGCCCTGCTGGCGACAGGGGACGACATGCCGCCCCCGCCCGAGAACCCAATGAGCGCGGACCGCGTGCGGTGGGAACATATCCAGCGGGTGTATGAGTTGTGTGATCGGAACGTGTCAGAAACCGCGCGCCGTCTGAACATGCACCGGCGGACCTTGCAGCGGATACTGGCGAAACGGTCGCCGCGCTAAAGGTCATAGCGTTTTAGCTGTTTCGTGACGATGCTGCCATCAGCGAGTTTATAGCCCTCAATCTTGCGATAGTCCTGAAAGCCACGGCTTTGGTAATAGATCAGCCCGCCTTCGTTATCGGCACGGATATTGGCGTTGATCCAACCGTATCCCCGCGCTTTGGCCGCCTTGCGCGTTGCATCAAACAAGGCTGAGCCGATGCCAAGACCGGTTTGTCCGATCTGTACAAATGTCGCGATTTCGGCGGCTTCATCCGGCAGATAATCAGCGGGTTCTATCCACTGGAAACCGACGATTTTCTCAGCCTCGTTCACTGCGACGTGCCACGCGTTTCGCGTTGAGGTCGGGTTCATCCATTCGGCGATATCAGTACCACTAACCGGTCGGGTCAACGCGGTTGTCCCCCCTTGGGCGATAATCTCGTTCAACAGACGCGCCATGTCGTCGGTATCAAGGCGGATGGGTTTGCGAACGCTGATCATGTTAATTGCTCCAACAGGCTATCAAAATGCGCGGTAAAGGCGTTTCGGGTCTCTACCGGGGGACGCAAGACGATTGTCAGCCCGTCGATGATGTCAGGGTCTGGTTTGCCGAAAAACTTGCTGGCCTCCGCTTCCGAAAAGCCGGCGATCTGGGTGGCTTCCATCCATGCGCTGATGCGGTCGGCTTTCTTGATCTGTTTCTTGACGGTGGTGGGGATGCTGGCAGGCAGGCCAAAGCGGATGTGGATCGCTGCGGTCAGCCGGTCATCAAGCGCGCCGTATCCCGGCCCCACGGCTGATTTTACCGGCGAAATCATGTCCCCGATCACATATTCTGGCGCGTCGTGCAGTAGTGCGGCAAGCCGCCATTTGACTGGCGCTTGCGGGACCATCCGACGATATAGCGTCTCAACTAGTAGCGAATGTTCCGCGACCGAATAGGCGTAATCGCCAGCGGTCTGTCCGTTCCATCGCGCCACAAAGGCGAGGCCGTGTGCGATGTCTTCAATCTCAATATCGACGGGGGTTGGATCCAACAGATCAAGCCTGCGGCCCGACAACATCCGCTGCCATGCTCTGGTTTGTTGGGCCATGCCATGTCCTTTTGCGGCTGGGAACGAAATCGGAACCTTTCGGCGATATCCCCGTTAATGCAACGAAGGAGCCGATCATGAAACCCGTATTTTCGATGCTTGTAACCGCTTTGACGTTAACTGCTGTGACACCCGCATCCGCAGATCAGGTCTGCATGCCATATTATGAGATGAGGGCAGCATTGATTGACTGGTACGGCGAACGCCACAAGGGCCCTGTGACAAACGTGAATGAACAGCTTTGGGTTTCTGATGTCTCAGGCACGTGGACGCTGGTCAAAACGCTGTCTGATGGAAATGCGTGCGTTCTGGCGCAAGGTGATGATTGGATGGGCGGTTTGGACACAGATCAGATTGTTGCCGCGCTTGAATAATAAGGTCATTTTAGGGCGTTGCGGTCTTTGATTGAGAATGGTGGCCGGTAGTGGTATGGCCCACTCAATTATAGAAAATTGAGGTGCCCCATGGCAAACGACTACATTGTAAAAGACATTGCTCTTGCCGCCTTTGGCCGCAAGGAACTGGACATTGCGGAAACCGAAATGCCGGGCCTGATGGCGCTGCGTTCAGAATACGGTGAAGCGCAGCCTTTGAAGGGCGCGCGCATTGTCGGGTCGCTGCACATGACCATTCAGACCGCGTGTCTGATCGAAACGCTGGTCGCATTGGGTGCTGATGTACGCTGGGCGTCGTGCAACATTTTCTCGACCCAAGACCACGCCGCGGCCGTGATTGCCGAAGCTGGCGTGCCTGTGTTCGCGATCAAAGGCCAGACCCTGACAGAGCATTGGGATTACCTCGACAAATCCTTTATGTTCGAGGACGGTCCGAACCTGATCCTTGACGATGGTGGCGACGCGACTTTGTACATCCTGCTGGGCGCACGTGCCGAAGCGGGTGAAGAGATCATCGCCGTGCCAACGTCCGAGGAAGAAGAAGCGATCAAAGTGCAGATCAAGAAGCGTATGGCAGCCAGCCCCGGTTGGTTCACCAAGATGCGCGACCAGATCAAAGGTGTTTCCGAAGAGACGACGACAGGCGTTCACCGTCTGTATGAACTGGTCAAGCAAGGCCAACTGCCGTTCCCTGCGATCAATGTGAATGATTCGGTGACCAAGTCGAAATTCGACAACAAATACGGCTGTAAGGAATCGCTGGTTGATGGCATCCGCCGCGCAACTGACACCATGATGGCCGGTAAGGTTGCGGTTGTCATGGGTTACGGCGATGTGGGTAAAGGCTCCGCTGCATCTTTGGCTGGTGCCGGCGCGCGTGTGAAAGTCACCGAAGTTGATCCGATCTGCGCGTTGCAGGCGGCGATGGACGGTTTTGAGGTTGTGCTGTTGGAAGATGTCGTTGCGACGGCAGATATTTTCATCACCACCACGGGCAACAAAGACGTCATCCGCATCGAGCACATGCGCGAGATGAAGGACATGGCGATTGTTGGCAACATCGGCCACTTCGACAATGAAATCCAAGTGGCGTCGTTGAAGAACCACAAATGGACGAACATCAAAGAACAGGTGGACATGATCGAGATGCCGAACGGCAACCGCTTGATCCTGCTGTCCGAGGGCCGTTTGTTGAACCTTGGTAACGCGACGGGCCACCCGTCATTTGTAATGTCAGCGTCTTTCACCAATCAGGTGCTGGCGCAAATGGAGCTGTGGGAAAATACGGACAAGTACAAGAACGACGTCTATATCCTGCCCAAGCATCTGGACGAGAAAGTCGCGCGTTTGCACCTTGATCGCATCGGCGTGAAGCTGACCAAGATGGACCCCGAGCAAGCCGCCTATATCGGCGTGTCGCCAGATGGTCCTTTCAAGCCAGAGCATTACCGCTACTAAGTTTCGGTTCCTGAGCCGTAAAAATTCAAACACCGCCTCGTTCTGAACGGGGCGGTGTTTTTGGTTCTGGCTGTCCGGGTGGCGCGATTACATATTTCTACGCTGCACTAGGGGTGCCAAAGCCGGGATTTTCCCCTTTGTGGGTTTGTTGATTGCGACTAAGGTCTGCTCCAAGGTCGGGTGTCGGCCAAAATCGGAAAACCAAGAGGGAGACTGCTGGATGGGTAAACGTGACGAGTGGATCGCAAAATACGCTGAAGATCTGAAGAGCAAATGTGGCATGACGCCGGACATGGACCTGTTGACCAAGGTCACAATCGGCTGTGGTCCGTCGATCTATAATGCTGATGCGCAAACAGTCGCAGCCAGTCAGGAAAGCGAACTTGAGCTGGTGAAAAAGAACTTCCTGATGAAAAAGCTTGGTATGGCGGACGGTCCCGAGCTGATGGAAGGCATCAACAAGGCGATCGAGACTTATGGCAAGTCAGAGCGCAACAAGTACCGCGCAGTGGTCTATTACATTTTGACAAAGCACTTTGGCAAAGAATCCGTTTACGGTTAAGCCATCTTTATACACGCTGTTTGAACGCCCACCTCTTGGTGGGCGTTTTGCATTTTAGGCAAGTTTGAAAATAGTCCTCTGTATCAAAACCTTGGCGGAACGACGTCGCTCTGCTAGACATTCCTGACGGTCAGGATGGCCAGAACATATTTCGAATACGTGTGCCGGGGTTACGGGAGCGCACGGGGTGAGAAAGGGTTCTGGCATCGCGCCGGAACCCTTTTTTCAATATCGGCTTGTTAAGATTGGCTCAGGGCTTCGTCTGGCCCATATCACAGACACGCTGCCATTCGGCTTGGGTCACAGGTTGCACCGACAAGCGTGAGCTTTTGACCAGCGCCATCTCTGCCAAGTCTGGCGTGTTCTTGATCTGCTCAAGCGTTACAGGCCGTACAAAGGGCCGCACTGCTTTGATATCCACACATTCCCAACGCGGGTCGTCGGTTTTGCTGTCGGGATGCGCCTCTGCAATGATCTCAACGATACCGACGACTGATTTCTCCTTCATCGAATGGTAAAAGAACCCCAGATCGCCGATCTTCATCTCGCGCATGAAATTGCGCGCCTGATAGTTGCGCACACCGTCCCATTCCTCACCCACATCACCGCGCGCGACCTGATCGTCCCAGCCCCACGTGTTGGGTTCCGATTTGAACAACCAATACTGCATCAGGGCAGCACCTTCATCCATTCGCGCAATGTCACGCTCTCGAACAGGCCGGCCTTGGCGTAGGGATCGTTTGCGGCCCATGTTTCGGCGGCATCCATATCGGCGACATCCAGCACCAGCATGGACCCGCACATATCGCCGTTCGCGTCCTTGAGGGGGCCGCCGACATGCACGCAAGCTGTGTCGGCGATGTAGCCAAGGTGCGCATCACGGGTGTCTTTGCGCAGTTGCAGTGCGCCGGGTTTATCGAGGGCCATGAGACAAACGAGCATTCTATTCTTCCTTTAGAGGGCGCGACAGCAGGCCGCGCATTGCAGTTGCCACATCTAACCGACCGTCCAGCAATCCTGCAACGGCGGTGGTGATGGGCAGATCAAGCCCTTCCTTAAGGGCAAGGGCATGCACGGCCTGTGCTGTGGCAGCCCCTTCGACGGTGGTGTTGGGATCGAATGCTTGGGATTGACCCAAAGAAAAGCCCAGACGGTAATTGCGCGATTGCGTCGATGTGCAGGTGAGCGTCAGATCACCAAAGCCCGACAGACCAGCCAGCGTGTTCGGGTCCGCATGCAGATGGGTGGCAAGCCGCTGCATTTCTGCAAAGCCGCGCGTCATCACGGCGGCACGCGCGCTTTCGCCCAGGCCCGCACCAATCGCCGCACCGCTGGCGATGGCGATAACGTTTTTCAACGCACCGCCCAGTTCAGCACCAACCGTGTCGGTCGTGCGGTACAGCCGCAAGTTCGGCGTGGTCAGCCCGCGTTGCAGTAGCGCGCCAACATCATCATCCGCACAGGCCAGCGTCAGCGCCGTGGGCAATCCCCGCGCAATATCCGCGGCAAAACTGGGGCCGGTCAGGATTGCGGCGGCAGCCGAGGGGATGATCTGTTGAATGACCGTGACAGGTCCGACGCCGGTGGTCAGTTCGATCCCCTTGCAGCAGGCGACCAGACGTTTGCCCGCCAACTGCGTGGCATGCGCAGTCAGCACGTCGCGCAGTTTTTGCATTGGAACCGCGATAAGGAGTGTTTCAGCTTGGCAAGCAATGCCCAGATCGTCGGTAACGCGGATCGCATCGGGCAGGGGGCATCCCGGAAGACGTGCGGTGTTTTCGCGGGTGCGCGCCATGTCCCCGATGGTACGCGCCCACAACGTCACCGGCCCGTTCTGCGTCAGCGAAATGGCTAGCGCTGTGCCGAATGCGCCCGCGCCCAGAACAGAAACGCTCATGCTTTGGCGCCTTTCTTGCCGCTGCCCAACATCGCAGGTTGTGACGTGTCCAAGGGCCAGCGGGGGCGGGCGGACAATGTCATATCGTCGGGATCGCGCAAGTCCGATTGTTCAATCGCAGCAAAGGCGATCATCGCAGCGTTGTCGGTGCACAGGGCAAGCGGGGGTGCGATAAATTCGGCGTCAAATTCGGCTGCGACCGCCTGCAGTCCCGTGCGGATGGCAGCATTGGCGGCAACACCACCTGCAACACAAAAGCTGGTCGGGCGCGGATCAGCAGATTTTAACGCGCGGCGCGATTTTTCAGCCAGAACGTCCACCACGGCGGCTTGAAAGCTGGCGGCGAGGTCAGATTGATCCTGCCGTGTAAGCCCCGATTTTTCTGCAACAACCGCATCCCGCGTGCGCAGGACAGCCGTTTTCAGGCCAGAGAACGACATATCACACCCCGGACGGTCCATCAGGGGGCGGGGAAACGCAAACCTTTTGGGATCGCCCGACTTTGCGGCTTGTTCAATTGCAGGACCACCGGGTTGGGGCAGGGAAATCAGGCGGGCAATCTTGTCAAACGCTTCGCCCGGCGCATCGTCGATTGTGCCACCCATACGCGTGAAGCCATCAGGGCCCGTGACCATTAGAAACTGACAGTGGCCGCCCGATACCAGCAACATCAGGTAGGGATAGGCGACATCATCGGTCAACCGTGGCGTCAGCGCGTGACCGGCTAAGTGGTTCACCCCATAAAGCGGCTTGCCGGTCGCGGCGGCCAGCCCTTTGGCGCACATTACACCGGACACCACGCCCCCGATCAGACCCGGACCGGCGGTTACGGCAATGCCGTCGATATCAGCGAGCGACAGCCCTGCCTGCGCCAGTGCCTGTTCAATGCAAAGATCCAGCTTTTCGACGTGCGCCCGTGCGGCGATCTCTGGCACCACACCGCCGAATGCCGCGTGCAGATCGGTTTGTCCCGCGACGATGGATGACAATACATGCACCTGGCTCGCATCACGCCGCACCACTGCGGCGGCGGTATCGTCGCAGCTGCTTTCCAATCCCAGAAATGTCATCGGTTTGGTCATCATGCTTTCCGTTGCAAGGTGTTGTCTACGCAGGTAACACCGTCACCCATGGCAAACAATGCTCACCACCATATGCACGAACGTCCCGCCTTGCTGCTGACGCGCCCGCAAAGCAGTGCAGAGTCGTTTGTGTCCCAGCTTGATCCGGCGGTGATGGTGGGGGTCACGGTGGTGATTTCCCCGTTGTTAGAGATTGTACCGACGCATGCAGCCATCGCATGGCGCGGTTATCGAGGTGTGATATTTACCTCGGCGCATGCGCCCGCTTGCGTTGCGCATGCGACCCGTCTGCCTGCATATTGTGTCGGCGCGCGGACTGCCGAAGCCGCACAGCAACGCGGTTGGGATGTCAGGCTTGTGGCTCAAACGGCTGAGGATTTGCTGACGCAAGTGGAGCAGGTCGACGGACCCTTGCTGCACATCGCGGGCGCACACCGTCGTGGCGAAATTGCCGACCGGCTAAGCGCGAGAGGTATGCGAACCGATGTTGTTGTTGCCTACCAGCAGCCTGAGCAACCGCTAAGCCAAGCGGCGCTTGATCTGTTGACCGGGCCGGTTCCGGTGGTGGCACCGCTCTTTTCGCCCCGATCT
>ENA-OQVM01000203-OQVM01000203.1-marine-metagenome-genome-assembly--contig:-NODE-203-length-97296-cov-5.431284_pt1 | contig 97296 bp, 106 predicted proteins | sample MGYA00237776_ERZ505498 | MGnify/ENA primary metagenome ERZ505498 (study PRJEB26159, sample SAMN06265151) | marine metagenome | isolation source: Helgoland LTER site | place: Germany:Helgoland, sampling... | reverse complement strand
TTGGATTCGAGGATGGCAAAGGTGACGCATAATTAGACTGTTATACCCTTAGCTAGCTACCGGAGAAAGTTTTGCTAAAGGAAATACTATACAAATGGATATTGCCGAAGCTGATATCTAGATCATGCGGATCAGGGATTCCTCGATCTGGTAAAGAAGGCGAAAAAGTTAATTGCTTTGTAGTTGCTCTTGACCGAGATGACTCGCCCTTTTTCATTGCAACTGATTGCACAGATAAAATGCTCACAGGCTTAAAGTGGAATGGAAATTCTTATGCAAGTAACCATAGACTGGGATTCAAGGAGCTTGATAATGGAAAGCTAAGAATCACGCACTATTATGGACTAGCTACAATTACATACGACAGCATTTATGACCTAACATGGAATCAAATTACCAAGCTTGTCTATATCAAGGTGATCGTCCGGCGTCATATTGAAAATCTATTTCAATACTTTTTCAACAAGAGAAAGCTTGTCACAAAGAAACGAATGGAGCTTATTCAATTTATGATGGACGATCAATTAGATCGTGACCATGACGGAATTAACTCGTTTCATTTGATGGAAAAGCTGTACTCAATAAATTGGGTATTACATCCATCAGGAGATGATCAGCTTGGAAAGCTGGAGTTATATCTGGATTCTCTGGTTTTGTCTGAGGATATTAGAAAAGTTAACTCTGATTATGTTGTAACGGGAAAAGCTATTAGCACTATAGAAAAATACGAAGAGGAAGAAAGGAGGCACACGGAAGCAGTCAAATTACAGAAGAAGATGTTTTGGCTAACTATTTTATTACTATTTGTGGCAGTGGTGCAGTCAGGAGTAGTCAAACTTCCAACACTGCTAGATTTATCTGAAAAATCGCATAACAATTCAAGCAAGCGGGACGCCGTAACCGGCGACCCTTCTTGAGGCGTTAAATTTACAACCATGAATATACCTCTCTATATAATTGATACTTTTACATCCGAATTATTCACCGGCAATACCGCTGGTGTATGTCCTTTAGTCGAGTGGCTCCCAGAACAGGCAATGATGAATATAGCTGCTGAAAATGCTTATTCTGAAACGGCTTTCTTTGTGGCTTCAGGTGGGAACTATGAGCTTCGCTGGTTCACACCAACAACAGAAGTTGAGTTGTGTGGCCACGCCACCCTTGCAACCGCCTTCGTGCTAAATGAATGTATGAACTCAAAAAATAAGGAGTTTATCTTTCATACACTAAGTGGTGAGCTCACAGTGTCTATATCTGACAATATCTATTACTTAAATTTTCCTGCTCGAAAAATTCAAGCTATGGAAATAAATGACAATATAGCTGGTTGCATAGGCGTTAAACCGATCAACCTTGTGAGAGCCGCCAAAACCTTCATTGCTGAGCTATCAAACGAAGCTCAAGTTGCCTCGGCATCTCCCTGTTTTGAAAAAATTCTTGATTTGGATTGCAATGGTTTGATTATCACGGCAGAAGGAAGAGAGGTAGATTTTGTATCAAGGTTTTTTGGCCCTAAAGTTGGCATACCTGAAGACCCTGTAACGGGGTCGGCTCACTGCGGCCTTGTCCCGTATTGGTATCAAAAACTAGGTAGACAACAAATGATAGCTCATCAGTTATCTGAACGAGGGGGTACACTCTATTGTGAAAACCTTAATGATAGAGTTGTTATTGGTGGTAATGTCGTTTTATATAATTCGGGAGAAATTTATCTACCATGAAATTTAAAAAAACAGAGTAGTGGATCGTTGCACTGCGTACTCCTCACCACTGTTTGCGGCGTTAGCTTTGGAGGTATGAGCGAGATGGAAGTTCGGAAATTTAGGGAAGGTGATGAAAAAGAGCTGTGGGAGCTGTTTTACAACACTATCCATAATATAAATATCCAGGATTACGATAAAGCTCAAGTGACAGCGTGGGCACCTGATGACCTTGACATAGATTTCGTAGTACAGAAGTTTAGAGAAATTGATCCATTCGTGGTGATCCAAGGTGGAAAAATCATCGGTTACGCGGATATCCAACCTGATGGCTACATCGATCATTTCTATTGCCACCATGAGTTTCAGGGGCAGGGAGTCGGTAGTACGCTATTTGCCACTCTTGAAAAAAAAGCAAGAGAAAATGGTGTTTCCAAAATGTACTCCAATGTCAGTATCACGGCCAGGCCCTTTTTCGAGGCCATGGGTTTCTCTGTAGAAAAAGAGCAAGTTTTACAGATGGGTGATCAGCAGCTTAAAAACTACAGAATGGTTCGTGGGTATGGCGATAGCTAACAAAGCCTGCCAGAGGGGCCGAAAAACCGCCGCCTCGCTCTGGTTTTCGGTCCCTGCTGGCGGCGTTATACAGACAGGAAACATTAGGGTCAGGCTGAACCTGCCACAGTTTAACGGACACTTTTAAACGGCACTACAAGGCTTTAGGAGTATGAGGACGGTACTACTACTATTTTTTTATGAATCGATAAGGAAATCCAGTGGAATATAGAAATTGCAAGGTAGACGACCTAAAGGAATGTGCAGAAATCCTAAAATCGACATATGCACTCCCTCCATATAATGAGGAATGGGAGTTATTGCATGCGCAAGAATATTTAGCCCGCTTCTTTAATTTTGATCCTGCATTTTGTTTTGTTGCAGTTCAAGGCGATAAAATCACGGGAGCACTTTTCTCTTATTGTTATCCATGGCACGGCAGAGAAAGCTGTTATATCCAGGAGATATTTGTTTCACCATCTGCGCATCGAAAGGGTGTAGGTAGCGGATTGATTGAAAAATTGTCCGATTCTAAAGGCATTGGTCCTACATGGCTTGTTGCAAATAAAAATGCCAAAGCAATTAAATTCTATGATTCATTGGGTTTTTCTAGTGAAGGGCCTTACAGGTTCTATGCTGGCGCTGTATAGGAGAATTTGGATCAGATTAGAATTTCTGTAAGGCACAGAATGTGACAAATCAAGTAAGAATGGACTAACAAATGAAACCTGGGCTAACTTTAAAAAAATTAGATTTGGATCATACTCAGGAGCTATATGATCTGACGGAGTTAAATCGCGAATATTTAAAAGAATGGCTTCCGTGGCTTGACCAAATTAAATCTAAAGACGATACCAAAGTTTTTATTGAGTCTACGGTAAAGAAATCATTATCTGGTGGCGCACCAAATTTTGCAATTTTATACGAAGGTAATATCTGTGGTTTTACAGGTTTTCATGAGATAAATAAGCAACATAGAATAGGATCAATCGGATATTGGTTAGGTCAAAAATATACAGGCAACGGTATAGTTACCGAAGCTGTTAAAGAGCTTCTGAACATCGGCTTTGGTGACCTTAGACTTAATAAAATTGAGATACATTGTGCTGATGGCAATATCAAGAGCCGTTCAATCCCAGAGCGACTAGGCTTTAAGTATGAGGCAACACTAAGGCAGTGTGAGTGGTTGTATTGTAAGTATGTCGATCATGCAGTCTATTCAATGCTAGCGTCAGAATATGAAGCTTAGCCAAAACATGAAATTAAAGAAATTTGGACTAGATTAGAATTTCCTAAATGAATATTCGAGGAATAAAAATAACCGATTCAGAGGCGATGCTTGATCTAAACATGAAATTAGATGAAGAGTCCGATTTCATGCTGTTTGAAAAGGGCGAAAGAAAGCTTTCTGTCGATTCTCAAGCTGAAATTATTAAAGGTGCGCTTGATCAAAAAAATGTTCTTTGGCTAGTTGCGGAATCAAAAAACGGGGATCTTGATGGATATTGTGTCGTCTCTGGTAAGCCCCAGTTTCGAGTGAAGCATGTGGGTAGCCTGGTGATTGGTGTAGTAAAAAAGTCATGGTCTAAAGGTATTGGCTTTAGATTACTTGAATCAGCTATTGAGCGAAGTTCAGACTTAGGATTTACGCGGTTAGAGCTTAGTGTTCGTTCAGACAACCAGAGGGCAATCTCCCTTTATAAAAAAGCAGGCTTTGTGATAGAAGGAGAGCGTAAAAAATCACTTAATATATCGGGTAACTACTTTGATGAGCTTTATATGGCAAAGGTATAGAAAGCCCATTAAAAATAGCCCACATAAAGCAAGAACTGGACTCGCGAATGCTCACCTACACTGTTGCCCATTCCAAAGCTGTCATGTGCAAATAGAAGTTAGCGTATGAATCATAGTATTGAAACGAACAAGCTTCGCTTAAATCAACTTACCGAAGATAACCGGAAAGGATTCTCATCACTTCTTCAGAATGATGATGTTATCCGCTATTGTTTTGATCCATTTTCAGCCAAAGATATTGAAGATTCTTTTCAAACGAGGCTTGCAGCCTGGTCGGTAAATTCTGAACATTGGTTGTGCCTGGCTGTATATGAGAAAACTACCGGTAATTTTGTTGGAACTAATGGATTCCGGGTTAACGTGAAAGGTTCAAAGGTCGAAGTTGGTTTCCTTTTCTTACCTGAGTATCAGGGCAAGGGATATGCAACTGAATCCCTAAAGGGAGTTTTAGAGTATGCACGCATACTAGGGTTTGATGTCGCGTTTGCGCATGTTACCGAAGGAAACTCGGCATCGTGTCGAGTTCTGGAAAAGTGTGGCTTTGTAGTCTCTCGTATTGATTCTTGTTCTGTCTCCATTAATAACTTGCTCCATAACAACATTGTATATGAAGTATCTTTGGATTAAGGGGATAGCCAGGTACTTAGGGGCACAAACAAAAGCCTCGCTGCATCCGGCAAAAATTATGGCTGTCCCTGAGTTGGGACGTTAAGGAAATCAAAGAAATGAAGGTCGTAGCTATATCAGAGGATGATTGGGAGGACTTAAAAAAAGTCCGTTTAGCGTCACTTTTGGAATCGCCAGCTGCTTTTGGTATTCAGCTTAAAGATGCCATCGACTATACAGCCGAAGATTGGATGCAGAGGGCTTCACAAAAACAAGGTCCAAGGTTTTTCATTGCATATATGGATCAAATACCTGTCGGCTTAATTGGTGGTGTATTTGCCAATAGCGAGTATGAACTTATCTCTATGTGGGTATCACCTGAATCTAGAGGCTATGGTGTTGGTAAGTTATTGGTTGATACGCTAAAAGAGAACGCTTTGAAAGAGGGTTATCGATCTATTATCTTAAAAGTTTCACCGGACAATAAGGCTGCATTTAATCTTTATGCCAGGTGTGGCTTCAGAGTCGTCGGTAACGGTGGTGCATTGGCGAGTGATAAAAATATACTGTTGCAGAAGATGGAATGGTCTGAAAATATCAGACCTTAATAAAAATGGGCTCAGGAATTTACCTATATCCAATGTATGTATCTTGAAAAATTAGGGCCAAACTCGAATTTAAAGAAGTAATACGTCAATTGGCACAAGATTGGAAAGACAATGTATAGAAAAATTCGAGTCTGAACCTAATATTTTTTATAAACCAAAGGAAGTCCTCAGTTGCACTATGTAATGTTTGATATAGACGGCACACTGGTTGAATCATATGAACTGGATTCTGAGTGCTTTATTAATGCGGTTAAAGATGTGACTGGAATCGGCATTGATTCGAATTGGTCAAAGTACCAACATGTAACGGACTCGGGAATACTTAGCGAAATTATTGGCTTAAACAATATTTCCAATGCGCAAGAAGTACACGATGAAGTAAAGAAAGTATTTATTAAACAATTGGAGCAATCAATTAAAGAGAACGCTTTTAATCAAGTGCAAGGAGCATCTTCATTTTTATCACTGCTAAATTCTATGAGTAATGTTATGGTTTCTTTCGCTACTGGCGGGTGGTACGAAAGCGCTGTACTAAAACTTAAGTCAGCGGGCATAGATTTCTCCCAAATGCCATTTGCCTCATCCAATGATCATATTTCAAGAATAGAAATAATGAAAATAGCCGCCGCTAGAGCAAATGCAGGTAAGTCCTCTTCATGCACATACTTTGGAGATGGCAGCTGGGATAAAGAGGCGTGCCAGCAACTTGGTTTCAATTTTGTGCTAGTTGGCAACAAGCTAGAGCACAAGCCGAGCTTTAGGGACTTTAAATCAACTAATGAGATTTTGGCGTGTATTGGCTTATAACAAAGCAAGGAAAAATCGCTCTGCGGGCTGGACGCGCTAAAGCATTACGTGTCTTAATCATCAACGAATATCTGAGTTATGATCAATGATTCTCTATCAATACAGAGGCAATATAAATAACGAAGTTGGCGTAGATTATTTTATAGATCTGATTACAAAAGGATCTATGAGGTTCTCCAAACCATCACAATTCAATGACCCTTTTGATTGCTGTCCTGCACGATTAAGCGAAATTCCTACAGGAGCATTGCCTCATGCAATTGTTGATAACGTGAGCCACCACATGCAAAAAGTAACAGGTAAAGTGGTAGGAGTATCTTGTTTAACTCCTCATCTCAGAAAAATGCTCATGTGGAGTCATTATGGTGATCAACATCGAAGTGTTTGTGTAGGTTTTGATACTGAAACTCTTTTAGAAAAATGTCCTACAAACAGTGAAGGAAACCCTGCATACAAAGAAATAAGAGAAGTCACTTACACAAAAGTTCGCCCAAATACATCTGACACAGATGTAATATATAAAAAATCAGAAGAATGGGCTTATGAGGATGAATATAGAATCGTAAGCTTCGCTGCACAAGGACATCCACAGTGGGGTTCAGGTGTTTGGAACATTCCAATGGAATCTATAAAAGAAGTAGTCTTTGGAGCAAGAGTTCCAATAGAGCTTCAAGAGCACCTCGTTAGTATTCTCATGCGTTATCGGCCGGACATATCTCGTAAAAAAGCTGTATTACATTCAAAAAAATTTGAAATTGTCATTGAATACCTAAATAAACAGCCGAAAGTATTGCCTATGAGTGGATACCTTCTTGGAGAAAATGGCAACTGGATCAAAACGTAACAAGTGAAATTAGGGCCAGTCTCGAATTCCCCAAGCCCAACCCCTAAATCCTCCCTAGCTATTATCACCCGCCTCAAACCACCGATAAACAACCCCCGCCAAAATAGCCCCTACGATAGGTGCAATCCAAAACAGCCACAGTTGAGATACCGCCCAGCCACCCTGAAACAGAGCAACACCAGTGCTTCTCGCTGGGTTAACCGAGGTATTGGTTATGGGGATACTAATAAGGTGAATAAGCGTGAGCGCCAAGCCGATTGCGATAGGGGCAAAACCCTGGGGTGCGCGTTTATCGGTTGCACCCAAAATAATGATTAGAAACATAAAGGTCATCACTATTTCAGTGACCAGAGCGGCAACTAGGGTATAGCCTCCAGGTGAATGTTCGCCATAACCATTCGACGCGAATCCAGCTGTAACATCAAAGCCTGCCTGCCCAGTCGCGATGATATATAACACCGCTGCCCCGGCTATACCGCCTGCAACCTGTGCCCCTATATATGGGCCGACTTCCGAGATCGAAAAACGGCCGCCGGACCAGAGACCAAGTGAAACTGCGGGGTTGAGATGGCAGCCAGAGATATGTCCTAAAGCGAAGGCCATGGTTAGCACTGTCAGTCCAAACGCCAGAGAAACCCCTAGCAAACCAATGCCTACTTCAGGAAAAGCTGCAGCAAGAACAGCACTGCCACAACCACCTAGTACTAGCCAAAATGTACCAATAAACTCTGCGCCTAACTTTTTTGATAATGTCATTTTTGTCTCCTAGTGAAGGTAGATATTTCTGTTTGCTTTAAGAGCCTAACTGCCAGTTAAAAAGGCCTTTTGTCTTATGGCGATCAGCCCGATAATCCGTTGTTATTCATAAAGATAGTCCCAATAGAAAATATGCGAGGATTATTTTTGAGTGTTTTTTAATAAGGTTGAGATTACTGTTGGGAAGGGCGGTGGTTAGGGGCAGTTATTTTCAATTCGAGTCTAACTCTAACTTTTTAATCAAGAAAGCGTTCCTGAATGCGGATATTGATGCTTAGAAATAATACTAGGTTATCGGATATTATCGGGTATAATCGGATATATGAATCGGGTGTCATTCCAGTTAATGAGGTATGAATGAAAGAGCCGCGTATTACCATTGGGCAAGATATTCTGCAGCTTATCGCTGAAATCGATGAGTTCAAAGGCCAATGGCAGGCATTAAAATCGCTATCGCCAGAACGTTTACAGCAATTACGTAAGGTGGCCACGATTGAGAGCGTTGGTTCGTCTACGCGTATCGAAGGGGCCAAACTCAGCGATATTCAGGTGGAAACACTGCTATCAAATCTTAGCTCAACCTCGTTTAACACCCGTGATGAGCAGGAAGTGGCCGGGTATGCTGAAGCGATGGATTTGGTGTTTCAATCTTATGAAGACCTGCATCTTACCGAAAATAATATCCGTCAATTACACCAGACTTTGCTTCGCCATAGCACCAAAGATGATCGGCATCGAGGTTCATATAAAACACTCTCCAATCATGTAGTGGCAAAGGATGCAGGCGGTCGTGAAATTGGTGTGGTATTTGAAACGGCAACGCCCTTTGATACACCTAGAGAAATGGAAGAATTGGTGCAGTGGGCATCTAAAGCCTTTGATGAATCGGCTATGCATCCGCTTCTTATTATTGCTGTTTTCAATGTGGTGTTTTTGGCTGTTCACCCGTTTCAGGATGGTAATGGCAGGCTCTCGCGTATTCTCACTACGCTACTATTGTTGCGTGCAGGCTATGAATATGTGCCTTATGCCTCATTGGAAAGCATTGTCGAAGAAAACAAAGACCTCTATTACAAGGCGCTTCGGCGTACCCAAACGACGCTCAGTAAAGATGCGCCTGATTGGGAGCCTTGGTTGGGCTTCTTTCTGCGTTGCCTGAAAAAACAAAAAGGCAATCTTGCTATTAAGGTAGAGCAGGAAAAGAATGCCAGTGATATCTCATTGCCGTCACTTTCCGTTCAGGTTTTGAAGCTCTTGGGAGAGCACGAACGTTTAACGATTGCGCAAATGGTGGGTTTCACAGGCGCGAACCAGAACACCTTGAAAGTCAGGTTACGTGAGTTGGTCAATGAAGGGCGTATCCAGCGACACGGGAAAGCACGGGCAACTTGGTACTCTTTATAATGAGGGGCTAACCCTCATTAATAATTCCCTTAAGATTTATAGACATGAGCCAAAATACTTCTACTCTTAGCACTCCAAATACCGGAGATACCCATATCCGCTGGGGCATTATTGGCGCAGGCCATATCGCCAGAACCTTTGCCACAGATATTGCCTATGCACCCCATGCCACACTGACCGCAGTTGCCTCGCGACAGTTATCCCGCGCCCAGGCCTTTGCCGATGACTTTTCTATACCTACAGCCTACGGTAGCTACGAAGAGATTCTTGCCGATCCGAATATAGACGCAATCTATATAGCCACGCCCCACACCCATCATAAGCAGCAGTCCATTGACGCCTTGCGTGCCGGCAAACATGTACTCTGCGAAAAGCCGGCCACAGTCACACCCGCCGAACTGGAAGAGGTGATTGCCGTGGCTGAGCAGGAGCAGCGCTATTTTATGGAGGGGATGTGGACGTACTTTATGCCGGTGATTCAAAAGGCTAGGGAGTGGGTGGATGCTGGACGGATTGGCAAGCTCTGCCATGTAAAAGCTGAGTTTGGTTTTCCAATGCCCTATGATCCGGATTCCCGGGTATACAGCAATCGCCTTGGTGGCGGTTGTCTGCTGGATATGGGTATCTACCCGATTGCGATGGCCTGGCTGTTTCTGCAGCAGGATCCGGATAGCCAGACGGTCTGGCATCATAAGGCGGATAATGGGGTTGAGGATGATGTGGTTATTCTTAATACCTATATTGATAGCCAGAGTAATAGTGAAGCGACCGCGCAGCTGACGACATCCTTTCGCAGTAAGTTGAATAATTATCTGACCCTGATTGGTGATCGCGGCACCCTGACCATTGCTGATTACTGGGCAGCTCGGGAAGTGAAACTCTATCAGGGCCCTGACTGTATTGATCGCTTTGCGGTAGAGCGGCCCCAGCAAGGTTTTAATCATCAAATCGAACAGGTAAGCTGTGACCTATTGGCTGGAAAGCTGCAGTCTGATGTCGTTAGCTGGGATGATAGTCGCGCTTTTCAGCGGCAGATGGCGAAAATAAAACAGCAGTTTTAAAAAAAATAATAAACCCCACTTTTAATAACAATAATTATTACTGGAATTTTCATGGACCACCGTATCTCTTACGCACTTTACTGCGCGGTTATCGTGTCGCTTGGCGGCTTTGTTTTTGGCTTTGACGCCGCTGTTATCTCCGGCGTGGTAGGCGCTGTTACTGTCGAGTTCGACCTGACACCTATTCAGTCCGGTTTTGTGGTTGCTGCCCCGACGCTCTCGGGGGTGTTTGGCACTCTGGTGATAGGTCCCTTAAGTGATGCTCTGGGGCGTAAAAAGGTTTTAATTATTATTGCCTTTCTCTATCTTTTATCCGCAGTCGCCTCGGCCTTTGCCACCTCTTATATGATGCTGGTGGTTGCCCGAGCTATTGGTGGTCTGGCCTTTACCTCGCTGATGATTGCGCCTATGTATATTGCTGAAATCGCACCAGCAAAACTGCGCGGCAAGCTGGTTTCAATTAACCAGCTGAATATTGTGATCGGTCTCTCTGCGGCTTATTTTGCTAACTACTTTATTATCAATGCCAGTACCTCTGGTGCTGAATGGGTGGCTGCCTGGGGTGTTGATGCGAACACTTGGCGCTGGATGCTGGGTGTTGAAATTATTCCGGCGACAATCTTTTTCCTTGGTCTGTTTATGATTCCCGATAGCCCGCGCTGGTTGACCAATAATGGCCGTGAGCAGGAAGCCCGTGTGGTCTTGGCGAAGTTAATGCCCAGCGACCAGGTCGATAGCGAAATTGAGGTTATTAAAAATAGCTACGACAGCGAAAATGGTGCCCTGTGGATGCGGATTAAGAGTGTGCTGGGTCCCAAGATGCGTCTGGCGCTAATAGTCGGCATTATTGTTGGTGTGGTGCAACAGATTACCGGTATCAATGCGATCTTCTTCTATGCGCCGACAATTTTTGAACAGAGTGGTATTGGCACTGATGCGGCTTTTGCTCAGGCGGTGCTGGTGGGTCTGGTCAATGTGCTGTTTACCCTGGTAGCTATCGCTCTGATCGACCGCTGGGGACGCCGACCGCTATTGCTGGTTGGCCTTAGTGGTATTGCCATTAGTATGGCGCTCTGTACCTATGGTTTCTCGCAGGCTACCTATGAGTTAAATGCTGAGGGCATTGTGCAGATTGAGCAGGTCGAGGGGATTCAGAAAACTGTTGATACCAGTGCCCTTAACAGTATGGTGGGTACGGTCTATCAGAGTGATATTGAATTTAAAGCGGCACTGGCAGAGACCATTGGTGCCGACGCGGCCCGTGATTATGAAAGCGAGTTTATTAAAACCGCGACCAATATTAATGCGATGCTGATTCTGGTGGGTATTCTGGGTTTTGTGGCTTCCTTTGCCATGTCTCTGGGGCCGGTTATGTGGGCTCTGTTTGCGGAGATATTCCCCAATCAGCTGCGTGGTGTGGCGATTTCCTGTGTGGGTATGATCAATAGCATGGTGAGTTTCTGTGTGCAGCTGTTCTTCCCCTGGGAGTTAAGTACTTTCGGCGCAGCACTAACATTCTTTTCCTACGGTGTATTTGCGGTTATTGGGTTGGTTTTAGTGGCTTGGTTGCTGCCGGAAACTAAGGGCAAGTCGTTAGAAGAAATCGAGTTACTTTTTTCTAAAAAGACAGCTTAAATAAGTTATTACAGCGCAGGCGAAAATCTGGAATGCTAAAAAAAAACCTTTGCAGCGGCTGATTATGCTGGGCTTTACTCTCGCTACTGCCAGCCTGCATGTGCAGAGCAGCCCTGAGTTAGTTGGCAGCCCTGAGCTTATTAACAGCCCTGAGCTTAGTAGCAGCCTTGAGCCTATTAACAGCCCTGAGCTGATCAAAGGCCCTGAGCTAGTTAACAGCCTTGAGCTAATTAACAGCCTTGAGCGCCATTACAGCCCTGATTTCGATAGCGCCCCAAGAGATAATAAGGGGCGCTTTACCAATCAAGGGGGTGATATTTCCCATGGTTCACTGCCGGTAAGACTGGGATTTTATCTGCGTCGTTTCGGCACGCTATTTCGCAGTGATAACGGTGCTCCCAAGTCCGTTGCCAACGAAGGATCCTTCTTACGCGATAACAGCACCACACCCACCGTTACCTGGATAGGTCATGCCACCCTGTTAGTGCAGATGGAAGGGGTGAACTTCTTAACCGACCCAATCTGGTCTCAGACGCCCAGTCCGGTGCCCCCGATTGGCCCGAGTCGTTGGGTCGATCCGGGAATGGCGCTTGAGGATTTGCCGACTATCGACTTTGTGGTGATTTCCCATAATCACTTCGATCATTTAGATCTACCCACATTGCGTAAGTTGGCCGCGCGCAATTCCGACACAGTCTTTTTTGTCCCTCTAGGCAATGCTGATCTGTTGCTTAAAAATGGCATTACTCAGGTGCAGGAACTGGATTGGGGAGAGACTGTCAGCTACAAAAATACCCAGATTCACTGCCTGCCCACTCAGCACTGGAGCAAGCGCAAACTTTCAGATACCAGAAAATCCCTCTGGGCATCTTGGGCAGTAATCGGAAGCGAAAGACGTTTCTATTTTGCCGGTGATACTGGCTACTTTGCCGGGTTTAAACAGATCGGTGACAAACTTGGGCCCTTTGATCTGGCGGCAGTGCCAATTGGCGCCTACGAACCCCATGCAATGATGGCTGAAACCCATATGAATCCCGAAGAGGCGGTGCAGGCGGCTTTAGATGTGCAGGCGGAGTCTGCAGTGGCGATTCACTTTGGCACCTTTGATCTATCGGATGAACCCCTCGCTGAGCCGCCGTTGCGTTTTAAAGCTGCGGCCAAGGAGACAATATTGGGTGCTGATAATAGCTGGGTATTGGATATTGGTGAGACCCGCCAGTTTTAAAGGCAGGTCTGCCCATTGAGGATATAGCTCGAGCTACTTAATTTTTTGCCTGTAGCGCTTTTCCATCCCATCGAGAAAGTTACGCAGCACCTGATCCAGACACTCGCGGTAGTTCTTATGATCTGGGCGACGAAATAGGGCGCTCAATTCATGCTTACTTAATTCCAGATCATTGAGTTTAAGTATCTCGAGAATATCGTCGGCCTGAAGGTTCAGGGCGATTTTCAGTTTGCGCAATACGCTGTTATTGCTGACACGTTTTTCTGGCTGAGGGATACCATCTTCTCTGGGGCCTCGATTCTTGATAATCAGCCCATTCAGGAAGCGCGCAAGATTGATATCTTCACAGAGCACATAGTCGGGCTCGCCTTCCCGTGCCAACCAGGTTTTAAGCTCAGCTCTGCTGCCTTCATAGCCGCCAAGCTTAAAGATAGAAAGCATTAGCGGGTCGCTAAAATCAAACACATAGCGCACACGGCGCAAGATATCGTTATTGTCGATGATTAGTCCTCCTGTGAGGATTTTAAGGACTGAGTGGGCCATATTGGCTTTGCTGTCTGAGGAGCTGTTTTAGCGCTCGTCGGAGCTTCTTGCTCTTCTGTCTCTGGCGAAGGCTCTTCATTCTTTGGCGACTCTTGTGGCGTCTCGACAGCCGGAGTTCCACCACCCTCAAGGGCTTTGGCAGTTATTTCCACATAGATAGTCATACTATTTTTTTCTACCAGCGCATCGATACTCTTTGTCAGCGATGGAAGTTGCACCTCAACGGCGGTCTCTTCAGATGCGCCAAGTTTGCAATCAAAGCCCCAATATTTAGCCCCAGCGGGCAGGGTATTTTTACGTTCTTTTTTGAGGTATTTTTTAATGTCGTGCTTTACCGAGTCTACGACGCGGGGCACTTTAATTTTAGGGTGCTCTAATTTAAAGGTCTTTTTCATTGGAATCCTGCTGGAGTGGAAAGCCACTGTCTGCGTGAGGGTTTCTGATGGCGTGCAGTGTAATGTTTATGGAGGAATTCTTCCATGCCTTAAAATTAAGCTAATGGGCAGGGGTAAGCTCAAAGGCGGCGTTGGTGATACAATTTTATATTATCTTCAGCAAAGCTCTTAAAGCCTATGAAAGACTGTAACCAATGCGGAAAATGCTGCATCAAATACGGCGATGGCGCCCTCTCTGCAACAGCGCAAGAGATCGAGCTATGGGAGCTATTCCAGCCGCATATCTATCAATATGTCAAAGATAATGAAATCTGGTTTTGTCCGGATACTGGCGTGCAACTTAACCGCTGCCCTTTTCTTGAGATTGAGCCCGGTCAGGGTAAAGAAAAATATACCTGCTCTATCTACCTCAGCAGGCCTGAAGACTGCAGGCACTATCCGAGCAATATTGCAGAGATGGTTCGCGATGAGTGCGAGATGATTGAAGTTAAAGATTTGGAGAATATTAAAAAAGCGCAGTCTGAATTGGATAAGTTAATGGAAGATAGTCGGCCAGGAAGGCAATAATTTTTTAGTAAAGCCCCTCTGGCATAAAACTCAGATTTAACTCCCCACAGTTCCAAGTAATCTCCTTATCCTGAATACTCACCTGCACATCAACACTTCGCTCCACAAGTCCCGCCATTGCCTGAGTGGTATCCGAATCTATATGCCTGATAGTTAAATTCTTAAATCGACTGATCTGCGACTGCATCTGTTTCCACCACATCTCTGCACCGCCGGTGCCATAGGTATAAACAATCACCTGCTGGGATCGGCCGCAGGCCTTTTTTAGGCGCTTCTCACTGGGCAGTCCCAGCTCAATCCACAGTTCGATATCGTCGCTAAGGCTTTTTTGCCAGAGATCCGGTTCATCATCGGTGCTTAGGCCTTTGGTAAAGCTCAGTGATTCGCTGGCATGCAGGGCAAAGGCCAGTAGTCGCACCATTAGGCGCTCATCGGTTTCCGAGGGGTGCTGGGCCAGTGTCAGGCTGTGCTGTTGGTAATAATGGCGATCCATATCGATAACGTTGAGTTCTGCTTTGCAGATAGTTGCACTTAGAGCCATTTGGGTTTGAGCCTTTTACGCTGGACGAATTGGGAGTGAATAATTTTTATGCTGGCAATAGTACAGAATAAATTGGGGTCAGATGAGGGTTTTAAGCGCTTTGTATTAAAACCCAAGATCTTCCTGAGTGGCTTCGACGCTGACTTCATCGCCATAGACCTGAGTTTGAATCAGGATTGGGCGACAGCAGACAAAGCAGTCTTCGGTATAGGTTTGCGATTCGGAGGGGTCGACCAGTAGGGTGATGCTCTCCCAGCAAAAGGGGCAGGTGATCTGTTTTTCGTGGAGATGCATATTGGCTGCTATATCTATTTTAGGTTAGCGAGAGGGTGCTGGCTGTCAGGCCAGGGGCTTATAAAGAAGGGGGCGACCATCTCTGGGGTAATATCTTCAATACGCGCTGGGTTCCACTTCGGATTCTGGTCTTTATCCACGGCTAGGGCGCGGATACCTTCGACGGTTTCACTGCTCTCAGCGCGGCGATTAAGGTGGTTGGTATAGAAGCAGTGCTGAACTATGGTTCGCTCCATCCGCAGATCATCGGCCATGCACAGCTCTCGTCCGCGGCGAATCTGTTCCAGTGTGACGTGGAGCATTAGCGGTGAGCGTTGGCGCAGGGTTTTTAGGGTCTCTGTTGCCCAGTGGTTATTGGCATTTTCCAGTGCCTGAATAATGTCCCCTAGAGTTGGAAGGCTAAAAATAGAGTCGATCTGACTATCTAGCCATTGGGGCTGTGGCGGGGTTTTGGTCAGTTGATTTTGCAGTTGCTCAAAACGCTTTGTGGGGCTGAGTTGAGTATTTTTGGTCAGGCTATTCCAAAGCTCGGGCAGGCTTTCAGTGGCTGCCAGTGCATCGGCAAGACCTACGGCCAGTGCTTCATCGCCAGTTAGCATCTGTCCGCATAGGGCAAGATATTCGCCGCTAGCGCCGGGGCAGTGACTGAGGAAGTAGCCGCCGCCAACATCGGGGAACAGGCCGATCTTGGTTTCCGGCATGGCCATCTTTGTTCGCTCGCTGACGATGCGCAGGTCGGCGCCCTGTGCGAGCCCCATTCCGCCTCCCATAACCACGCCATCCATAAAGGCGATATAGGGTTTGGGGTAGTGGTAGATCAGATGATTTAAGCTGTATTCAGCGGTAAAAAAGTCTTCGAGTGCGGGGTCTTCGGCGATGGCGGCATCGTGGAAGAAGCGTATATCACCGCCGGCACAAAAAGTGCCAAAGGGGCCCTGTTTATGGTTGCCGCGAATGGCGACTACTTCGATGTTGGGATCGTCTCGCCATGCGTTGAGTACTGCGCTGAGTCTATTCACCATCTGCAGGGTTAGGGCATTTAGGGCTTCGGGTCGGTTGAGGGTGATTAGGCCGACGCCGGCAATAGTCTCGGTTTGAATCTGGCTCTTAATCTGGCTCTGGCTCACAGAGGGTTCTCCTTTTCTTTCTCTTGCGGTGTTGGTGAGAGCAATTAGTGTAAGCGGATTTTAGTTCTGTTGCAGGGGGGCGCTTTGCAGCTTTTTAAGGTTTTTGCTGCCGGTTAGAAACATGGCCCAGCGCAGCTGTTCGCGAAATATTTCAATTTGTTCAATAACCGCTTCGGTGGACTCTAGTGCCGGCGCTAAAAAAGGCTGTGCTATGGAGCTCATATTGGCGCCGAGTCGAATGCTGCGGGCTATATCCAGTCCGTTGCGCAGGCCGCCGGAGGCGATTAAGCTGAGCTGTTGAGATTGGCTGCGCAGTTGGGGAATCAGTTGGGCGCTGTTCATTCCCCAGTTGATAAAGGGTGCGGCTATCTGTTGTTCGCGGGTCTGGTCGGTACGGGCATTTTCAATACTGGCCCAGCTGGTGCCGCCGCGTCCGGCGATTTCAATCCACTGCACGCCTACGTCGATTAGGCGCTTTGCTGCGGTTGGGCCAATACCGGCGCCAACTTCTTTAATAATGACTGGCACGCTGAGGGTGGCGCAGCACTGTTCAATGGCATCCAGTACGCCGCGCCAGTCGCGATCACCTTTTGGTTGCACCAGTTCTTGCAGCGGATTTAAGTGAATTATCATGGCGTTGGCCTGCACGCTGTCGACGGCGCGCTGTGCGAGCTCAACACCATGCTGTTGCAGTTGGGTGCCGCCGAGATTGCCTAGCAGTATGGCTTTGGGTGCCCAGCGGCGCAGGTTCTGTAGCTGTTTATTTTGTGCCGCGTCTTGCAGGGCTGCTCGCTGTGAGCCCAGTGCCATGGGAATCTGTGCCTGTTCAGCGGCTTCTGCCAGATGTCGATTGATGGTTTCGCCGCGCTCGCAGCCGCCGGTCATGGCACCAATCATCAGTGGCGCGGAGCAGTATTGTTTGAGGAAGACGGTTGAGCAGTCAATATCTTCTGTGTGCAGTTCGGGCAGGCAGTTGTGCTCAAAGCGAATACGATCAAAGCCGGCTGATTCTGTGGCCTGATGTTCGGTTTGCAGGGCCAGATGAATATGGTCTGCTTTGCGTTGGCTGATATCAGTCATGCTGCTGTTCCCGATGTCCGTGAGTAAAATCAACCAATAACATATGGGGCACTGTCAGTGCGGCAAGGCCGATAAAGGTGAGTTGTATCAGTGCTGGTGCCACTTCATTAGTGGCCTGCAGGGCAAAGTAGATGGCTGCGGCAGCATAGGCTAAGAGGCTATAAGTGATCGCTTCTATGGCACTGCGCCGACGGTGGTCTGCGGCGATACTGCGCCAGATTCGCTGCATATGACCGCGGCTATGCCAGAGACAAAAGTAGAGAGCAAAGCTGACCAGTGGCGGCAGTAGATAGGCCAGTGCAATTAGTATGACGAGGTTGAGCTGTGTGCTGCGCCAGCGCGGTTGATAGATGCTGTAGATACCATAGGCAAATAGGCAGGCGACCCAGGGCAGCAGCAGTTGTTGAATCTGTTGCAGTAGCCAGAGGCTGTTGTCGGCGCCGATTAATACTGCAAACAGCGGCTCTACGGCGCTGCTTTGAAATGCGGGTATGGCAATCACTACCAGTCCACTATGGGCGATCAGTGGCAGCCATGCGTCTTTTGAGCTGGGGGCGCTGATAGGGTGAATATCACTGCTGCCAAAATGCAGGGCTGAGATAAGCAGGAAAAAGATCAAGCTGGATAGCGGGTATAGCCACCAGAGACCGGCTACGCCGGCGGCTAATAATAGATAAACCAGATGGAATGCTATCCATGGGCCGGTGCCACTGGGCCAGCCGGCACGTCGCGCAACGGCGCCGTCGAGGCCGCCATGTGGGACGCCAATCAGCAAAATAGCGGCGATGGCTATTAGCGATGGGGTGGATAATAGGCTTGGGTCAGGCATGGGTTAACTACCTTATAAGTTGTTTTACAAGTTGCTTTAAAAAAGCCCCTTTGGGCATGGCGGCGATAACTCGCAGCCAATCGCTGGTGGTTGCCTCGCCGAGCATAAAGCGTGAAAACTGATCACCGGTGAGGGCTTTTGCCATACGCATATAAAGTGATACGGCGAGTTCCGGTCGGCTGATTAACACGCCATTAAAAATTTTATCCATTGTGGTTAGGCGGCTGGAGATAGGGGTGGGAACGCTCCTGTTGCCCTGTTCGATACCGGCGGCCAGTTGACTGATCTGCTGCTGGATATGCTGAAAGGCGTAGCCCGATGAGCGTCGCACCGCGCCGCTGGCGGCACCAATTGGGGCGATCAGAGGCTGTTGCGCTGAGGTCGACTTTGACTGACTACGCTGTTTATTCACAACCAGTGTATCCATTGGGATCACGCCAATTTCTTCGCTGATTATCTCGGCGACCTGAATATTATTATTTTTCAGCCAGCCTTTTATAGCATTGCGATACCATTCCTGAGGTTCAACGGTAGTTGAAATCAATGTGGATTCGACGAGTATATGATGCTCGGAAAACGGCAGTGCATAAATAAAGTGCAGCCCTCGTGATTGATCGACACGAAAGTCCATCAGGATGGCGGTATCCGGGTCTTTAATCGGTTGCTCGGTGTGTATATGCCAGCCGAGAAAATGTTGCCGCAAGCCATTGTCGGCAATTTTCGGTGGACGACTGTCATAGACGGTTTTGGCGCTGTATTGGTTTTGATCAGTCACCACCGTGGTTCGGTCTTGCCCGGGTTTTAACGCGCTGACAGATTCCTCAACTAAACTGACCGGTTGGTGCAGCTGCGCTGCGCGGTCGAGTAGATAGTCTGCTGAGCTAAGGCTTACATAGCTGTATTGGTCGCTGCTGTGGGTGACGCGACTGAGGTGGTCGATTAGCTGCCAGCGTTTCCAGCGGCCTTTTGTCGAGTGGCTTAGTTCTTTTGCCTGTTTTTCCTGTGCCCAGAGCCCCCAGCTGCAGTCGCGTTGGGTTGGGGGCTGGGGCTCAATGACCACTGTGTTGGGTGGGCACTTTTGAGCGGCTAGCTGTGCGGCCAGTGTTAGCCCGGCATTGCCGCCGCCAATAATGGCGATATCAACTTCATGGCTATTATTCGACACCGGCAAGTCCTTTTAGATGTCTGTGCAGAGCGCTGTTATGGGCCGGAACGGGTTTCGGGCTAAGGCCGGACAGTAGGTCGATCAGGCTGCTAATACTAAGGCGGGCTTTGGTCAGTTTGCTCACCACGGTGCGGCCTTGCCACCATTTGAGCCCGCCGCGTTTAAGCTGCCGGCCAATCTGCCGGTAGACGCGCAGGGCAACAATAATTGAAAATCGGCTGCGCCAGGGCAGCAAGTGAATGCCTTGCAGGGCGCTGGCGTAATAGAGCTCGGCCAGTGCTAATAGCTGATCAATTGCATCGGCAACCGGTATCAGGGCGTTGTTGCCGGCGCGGGCTATGGTCTCTGGATCCAGTGGTCTGTCGAGCCATGCGGCGGGCAGATAGCGGCGCTCCATTTTCGCATCTTCGAGCACATCCCGGGCTATATTGGTGAGCTGCATGGCGATACCCAGATCTATGGCAAAGCTGTCGGCGCGGGGGTGCTGGCAGTTGAGAACCCGACACATCATCAGCCCGACTGTACCGGCGACGGCATGGCAGTAGCGCAGTAGTTCGGCTTGGGTTTCAAGGGCGGTGGGATGTTGGTCGCGAAGCATACCGTCGAGTAATTCAGCGGCAGCATTGAGTGGAAGGTTACTTTCATTAGCTAGGGCAATAAAGGCATTTAATTCCGGTATTTTAGCCACGGCAGGATGCTGAGGGTCTGTGAGTCCAGCGCGAATATCTTCAAGGGATTCGAGTCGGTGGGGCAGGTCGCCATCCGCAAGGTCGTCGACAAAGCGGCAGAATTGATAGAGGCGCGCGGCGCGGTCGGCCAGTGCAGAGCCGAGAAACAGACTTGCCCAGTAAAACGACTTGCCGTGTCGGGCGAGAACCTGTTGGGCCTGCGGACTGTCCATGAGTTATCCCCCCGAGCCTACCTCGACACCGGTTAACAGCTCTTCAACCACTTTTGCTGAGCTGACTACACCGGGCAGTCCTGCGCCGGGATGGGTGCCGGCTCCGACAAAGTAGAGGTTAGAGATGGCTCTGTCGCGGTTGTGAAAGCGAAACCAGGCTGACTGGGTAAGGCGTGGTTCGATGGAGAAACCGGCGCCATGCATGGAGCGGTAATCTTTAACAAAATCCTCTGGCGTCATCCAGAACACCTCTTCAATTACTGAGGAGAGCTCTGGCAATATGGTCTCTTCCAGAGCGTCGACAATTCTGTCGCGCAGTATTGGCCCTTCGGTTTCCCAGTTGATATCGCCGAGCAAATTGGGCACTGGACACAGCACGTAAAAGGATTCGCAGCCTTCCGGCGCAAAGCTTTTATCGGTGGCTGTGGGTCTGTGCACATACAGCGAGAAGTCTTCACTCATTTTTTTGCTATCAAATATTTCTGACAGCAGTTCCTGAAAGCGCGGTCCCATCCAGATGCTGTGATGGGCGACATCTGGATAGAGTTTGCGGGTGCCGAAATAGAGCACATAGAGGCCCATGGAATACTGTTTTTTAATGCTCGGCAGACTGAAGGTTTTCTTTGCCGGCAACAGATGCTTGTAACAGGTCTCGGGATCGCCACCGAAAACGACTAGGTCGGCATTTAATACTTCGCCGCCATTAAGTCGCACGCCTGTGGCACGTTTGCCGTCGAGAATAATTTCGTCGACATCTGCACCGAGCTGAATTTTGATGCCGTGACGCTGCATTAGCGCCGATAATTCTTCCACCAGTTTGCCGGTGCCACCCATACAGAAGAACACACCCCAGCGTCGCTCCAGATAGTGAATCAGCGTGTAGATGGCGGTGGTTTTAAAGGGATTGCCACCGACTAATAGCGGATGAATAGAGAATGCCTGACGAATTAGCGGGTGCTTGAGATGGCTGTTAACCATCTGCGAGACGCTGCGATAGCACTTGAGCATTAGCAGTGCCGGAATCTGTTTGACCATATCCCAGACCCGAGTAAAGGGGCGGTGTACGAGTTGTTTGAAGCCAATATCGTAAACGCGCTTGGATTTTTCCAGTAGTTTTAAATAGCCGTCGGCATCATCTGGATTAAAGCGGCGTATTTCGTCCAAGGTGTCGTCTATGGATGCGCGGTAGTCAAATTGACTGCCATCGGCAAAGTGAAAACGGTAAAACGGATCTAGAGGCACAAATTCGAGATGGTCTTCAAGCTTCTCGTCGAACAGTTCAAACAGTTCGTCAAATAGAAAGGGGGCGGTAATAACCGTAGGACCTGCATCGTGACGATAGCCGCCGCGTTCAAATACCTGGGCGCGGCCGCCAATACTTTGCAGTCGTTCTAGAAGGGTGACTTCATAACCCAGTGCGCGCAATCTTAGTGCTGTTGCTATACCGGCAAATCCTGCTCCGATAATTATTGCTGTTTGCGTGTTTGTAGCGTCCTGCTCTGTTGTTTGTGTCAAGCGATCCGTCCCTGGTTTTTAATATTGTTGGTTGCACTACTGTGCCCTTTTCCCTTGACTGAGCTGACTATTCCAGCGCTGACCGCCTGCAGTTGAGGCGGTACTGAAAGCACCAATAACTCGGCCTGAGCCAGCCAGTAGTCGACCGATTGATTGGCTTGCAAGATCACATCGCTGGTGGCGATGCGCTTCTGCCAGTGGCTCAGTTTGCTGAGGTCGTCAGACTGGTACCACTGATTAAAATCATCACAGTTGGGGCCATGTTCAGCAAACAAACTGACCACCAAATTGGGCTTGCGGCCATCGAGGTCACTGGAGCGATGGCTGGAGGGAATAATGTCATCGATATCATTGCGCCCCTGATAGGCGAGACCACAGAAGCCGACCAGCTTTTCAAGGCTCTGCAGGTCTTCATCGAGACCGGCGGCTATAGCGGCGCCTTTGATTGGGGCAATTAGCAATGGCGCGGTTTTGCCTTTGGCAATGCGCTGCCAGTTTTCCAGGTCGGCGCATTCGCGCTGGGTAATATCGGATATTTGACCACTGCAAGTCTCTTGCATTGCCTGAGCTAACAAGGCTGCCAGTTTGCCACCGTGAAGGCTGTTTCTAGCGCCGAGCTCAAAGGCTTTGGCCACCATCCAGTCGCCGAGGCAGAGTGCCATATCTGCACCAAAGTGCTGATTAATGCTCTCTTGACCACGTCGGTGGGTGCTGGCGTCGCTGATATCGTCGTGTATCAGCGAGGCATTGTGCAGTAGCTCGCAAGCCGCTGCCCAGTGCAGATTATCCTGTTGGTTTAGACCTAGCGAAATGCCGCTAGTCAGCGCAAGTTGCGCGCGAAAAGACTTACCGGGATTTTTAAAATGATAGCGAGCGGCTGGTGCCAGTGTGCTTTGAGAATCTGGCATTTCGCACTTAAAGAGACGCTCTAGCTCTAATAAACTATTGGGTAGGTCTGAATTCTTTTTTAACTGTGCTGGGAACATTGTTAGTACCCTTATTATTTTTATTGGCAGCTGTTTGTTATAGACAGGTGCTTTTATTTACAGTTTCTTTTTTATCGTTATTTTTTCTTAACTACCCGAGTAGGGTAGAGAGAAAGAGCCAGCATTGCTGGCTCTTTCCCTTGTATCTACTAAGTCAGATTACTCTGAATCAGCTACTGCTGCTGCCCAGATAACAACACCGAAGGCGATCTTGTTCCAGAAGTCAGCTATGTTGTAGACAACGTTCAGAGTGACCGCGTCTGCGCCACCGCCAAAGTAACCGAAGACATAGCCCAACGGATAAATTGACCAACCTACAGTGACCAGTAAAGTCATAGTCTTATAGGCTTTTTGAACGTTAGCATTGGCAAGACCAGCATTGATCTGGCTTGCTTCACCTTTAAAGATTTCCCAAATGATGTAACCCCAAGCCAGCATTGAAGGTACAAATGCGACTTTAGCGTCCATCATTCCTGATTCGCCAGCATAACCGAATCCAAGCATAGTCACGGAACCGATCAATAAGCGCCAGAATACACCAGCCGGTACTTTGGCGACTGCAGAGAGAATCAAGTAGAACTCGATCATCAACAGTGGCACAGTCAGTAACCAGTCGATATAACGGAAGACAGTTGGTGAAGTACCGGTTGATACCCATACATCGCGCATATAGAAATAGTGCACAGCGGCGATCAGAGTAACCAGGCCAGATACTGTCAGAGAAGTCTTCCACTTGCCCGCGACACGATCGCGTTCAACGAAGAAGAATGCTGTGGCAGCAACCAACGCCATAGATATAAGCCAAAATGAAATGCCAACAGGATCGTTAGCTGCTAGGTTGTTTGTCATGTGTTACCCCTACAGTTAGATATTGTTATTATTATGAGCATCAGCGTGCTTCTTATTATTAGGAGACTAACTGAGCCCCATGCGCAACCTATCTATTTTTATGTTTCAAGATTCAGTTGCTGAACATAACGTATAGTAATTTAAAAAAAAGTGCAAATAATCGAGATTGAAATGTTTTCGGGTTAAAACGTTATACTAAGAGAATAATATAAATGGAGAGGGTTATGGGGAGATTTAGCGTTGTTGTCTGTGGTTTTTTTGCGGTTTTGTTTTTTCCAATTAGTAGTTTTTCTGAGCATCATATTGATCAATATGATCAGCCAGAGAATGAGCTAAAAATTGAGATAAAAAATACTGAATTAAAAAGCAATTCAAAAAACACAGCACTTGAATATCCGCAGCAGCAATGGCAAACCAAGGCTCCTTCTGAGCTGGGCATTGACGAACAAAAAATAAAAAAATTATTCGATCTGTCTTTTTCAGATTCAGCCACTCAGGCGGTGGTGTTAATCAAGGATGGTTTTCTGGTTGGTGAGCGCTATGCCAATGGCTACGATCAAGCTTCCTATGGGACCTCCTGGTCGATGGCTAAAAGCTTTTATGCTTCGCTGATCGGTATTTCTATCGATCGCGGTGAGATTGGCAGCCTCGACGACCGGGTTGCAGAGTATCTGGATTATTTTAATGATCAGCGTTCGGAGATTACTATTCGCGATCTTTTGGATATGAGCAGTGGTCTTGAAATGCCGGATCATGAACATGAAAAAATGTTCTTCACCAGCGATCATCTCGAGTACGCGCGCTCGGTGGGTTATGAGCAGCCAGCCGGTAAGGTTTTTCAGTACAACAATGTCAATTCAATGTTACTGGCGGATATCTTGCAGCAGGCAACAGGGGTGGCCGCTGATGTGTTACTGACTGAGCGGGTACTGAATAAAATTGGTCTGACCGATGTCACTCTGTGGCGCGATGCGGCAGGTAATCCTCTTACCTACTGCTGTATTGATACAACAGCGCGTCAGTATTCACGCTTTGGGTTACTGTTTTCTCGCGATGGAAAGTGGAATAACGAACAGATTATTTCTGCCGATTATGTGGATCAGACATTCTCTGTGGTATGGGGAGATTTAAATAGTCAGACGATTAATCAGCAGCGCGGTTACTCTCTGCACTGGTGGAATTCCCGCAATGATGAGAAGGCGGTTATCTTTAATAACAGCGGAAAATTTGGTCAGTATATTTTTGTCGATCGAGAGAATGATTTGGTCTTTACAAGAATTACAAAGTATCACTCAACCGGCGGATCGGTTCAGAAGTGGGGCCCCTTAAGTTATATCAACTGGCTTGGGTCGGTTGATTTCCGCCGCCGCGCCGCACAGTTTCTCGACTCGATTGGTATTATAAAAATCCGCGGTAATGTGGCTACGCCGGTAACCTTTGACGATGGAATTTCAAAAGAATTCTTCACCAATTACCGTGAAATAATGGATGCGTTGGTAGAGGTTTCTAAAAAGTAAATTTTTTACAAAATTGACTTTATAGGCTCTCAATATTAGTCAGGCAGTACTCGGCTCTTTGCAGTAGAGACTGCTTGACCTCTGCATCCATTTTATCCCAACTGCGGTAGGCCATTGCCGTGCGCGGGTTTCTGGAAAACCTGTCTCCATGACGAGTCATAAAGTGCCAGTAGAGGCTGTTAAAAGGGCAGGCATTTTCAGTAAAACGCTCTTTTACACTGTAGTGGCAGTCTTTACAGTAGTCGCTCATTTTATTGATATAACTGCCACTGGCGGCATAGGGTTTGGTGGCGATTAGTCCGCCATCGGCAAATTGACTCATGCCGCGAGTATTTGGCATTTCGACCCATTCGATCGCGTCGATATAAATACCCAGATACCAGTTATCCATCTGGTCGGGGTCTATACCCGCGAGCATGGCAAAATTTCCGGTTACCATTAAACGTTGAATATGATGGGCGTAGGCGTAGTCTAGCGATTGATCAATCGCCTGCTTCATACAGGACATTTTGGTTTTCCCAGTCCAGAAATACTCCGGTAAATCAGCGGTTGCAGCCAATGAATTAAGTTCAGCATATTCGGGCATATTAGCCCAGTACACCGCCCGCACATATTCACGCCAACCTATAATCTGCCGAATAAAGCCCTCGACCTGGGCTATATCAACCTTTGGTGTCCCTTTTTGCTCAAAACGTTTTAATGCCGCTTCGACCACTTCCATCGGGTGGAGTATTTTGCTGTTTAGGGCAAATGAGATTCTTGAGTGGTAGAGACTCCAACGCTTATCGGTCTGCGCGGTCATAGCATCCTGAAAACGGCCGAAATTTGGCAGGCAGTGATCACAGAAAAATCCCAGTAACTGCAGAGACTGTTGGCGATTGACCGGCCACAGCAAAGATTCTGTAGCTGTGCCTATGGTGCTTATTTTATGACGTTCTATACGCTGTAAAATATCACCGACCGGATTGGCAAATAAGAGTGGCTCTGGCAGTTCGGCAATATCCGCGGGCTTGAGTTTTTGACGGTTTTCGCCATCGAAATTCCAGCGTCCTCCACGGGGCTGATCACTGTCCATGAGTAAATTAAAACGCACACGCATTTTCCGATAGAAGGATTCCATGCGGTTGTGCTTTCCGGGATTTATATATTCGCTGATCTCTTCGCTGGGGAGTAAAAAGTGCTCGCTGTCACAGCAGCTAACAGTAACTGAACCCAGGGATAAATTTTGCATCTGTTGGACGAGGCGATATTCATCCGGTTGCTGATATTCAAATTTTTCAATCTGATACTGCTGGCAGAGTTGGACTATTAAGTCGCTGAGGTCTTTATAGGCGGCGTTGTCGTCGAGGGTTAAATGCTTAACCTGATGGCCGGCCGATTGAAGGGCGCCGGCAAAGTTTTCCATCGCGGCAAAAAAAGCGCATATTTTTTGAATATGATGTTTTACATAACCGGCTTCTTGATGCAGTTCGGCAATAATATAGAGCACGCCATCATCTTTTTCGCGATACCAAGAGTGGCCGCTGTTAAGTTGATCGCCGAGAATTAATCTTAGGGTATGGAATTTCTGCATAGTTATTAATTTTATTGTAGTTATTTTTTTCGGATTATTACTGTACCGAAAATTTAGATTGGCCAGTCCACTGTATCTCTGGAGTCGAGTTTTTCAAGGTGCTGATCACCGCCCCAGCGCTTTATAAATAATCTTTCGGGGTCGTAGATTTGTGTCTGTTTCCCGAGATCAAAACGTCGATGACCTCGAGGGTCTGCGCCAACGCCGGCAAGGTACTGCCAGTTTCCCCAGTTGGAGGCAACATCATAGTCGATAAGCTGTTGCTCCATATAGGCGGCACCATAGCGCCAGTCGAGATTTAGCTCGTGAACAAAACAGCTGGCGACCAACTGTCGGCCACGATTGGACATATAGCCGGTGGCATTTAACTGTTTCATGCAGGCGTTGACTATGGGGTAGGGGGTATTGCCCTGACACCATTTCTGGAAGCGTTCCGGATAAAAACTGGTTGTCGGATTGCTGTTTTTAATACCATTAAATTTAAACAGCTTTGCTCGATGGCTGTGTGCGTACCATTGAAAATATTCTCGCCACAAAAGCTCAAAGTAAATCCAGTAGGTGGACTCATTGGCTTCAACTTCAGTTTCATACTTTTGCAGTTCGCTAATAATCTGTCGGGCAGAAATGCTGCCATTGCTCAGCCAGGGTGAAAACTTGGTCGAATAGCTTAGGCCATCGAGTCCATTGCGAGTCTCTTTATAGCTGCTAGCACTTTTACTGTTAAAGTAATTTTGTAGATGTTGCTTGCCGGCCTGAGAGCCACCTTTAAATAATTGATCTTCGCTGAGTTGTTTGTGGAGTGGCTCTGCTTTCCAGATGCCTTTCCAGACTGTTTGCCAATCTTGTTTAGTCGTTAAACTGCTGATTGGAAGCTGGGGTGGTTTCCCCAGCGGTGCTCTTACAGCAATATCTGAAACCATTCGTCGGAATTTGGAAAAGCTATCCGGCAGTTTGTCGAGAGTAAATGGCAGCTGTGATTTATCAAATAAGGTGTGACTGTCGATCTGATTAAACTGGATCATGCTATAGCGTTTATTTAGGGTGTCCCAGATTTTACGCTTGTATTCACTAGCATTATTGCTGCGGTAAATATGCGAGATATTATATTGGGTAATCAATTCGGGAATGGCATCCGCAGGGGATTTAAATTCAACTAACAGCTGTTGTCCCTTTTCGGCCAGTGATTTTTCTAAATCGATTAGACTATCAAATAAAAACTGCTGACGATTTGGTGACAGCTTGCTGGGTGCCTGTTGGTCGGAAAAGGTTGATTTTGGACGAATGCAGTAGAGGCATATAAGCGTGTCGACTTCATCTGCCGCTTGGTGAAGGGCTGGGTTGTCATCAATGCGCAAGTCATTGGTAAACCAAAATAATCCGATTTTTTTGACTGGATCCAATGCCATAATCAGTTACTCCCTAAAATTATTTTGCCCTGCATAGATCATATTATTACGTTGTAGCTTCTATTTTGGATTGGCTGCTAACCCTCTGTTTAAAGGTTTTTCTGGCAATCCAATCAAGGCTTTATCGCGTAGAAATAGAAATAACAATTTCAGTGTAAAAGAGAATGAATATACTCAGTCCGGAGCGCTCTGCTTTCGGAACAGCGAAAGTATTAGGATTTGCTGGTTTGATCCCTTTCTTATTGCCAGTCCTGCTAATGATTCAGGGGACATTGTCCGCCCAAGGGTTTGAGAGTGCGTCACTGTTCGGTTTCTATGCACCCTATGTGTTTGTTACTTACAGCGCGATTATTCTCAGCTTTTTATGTGGCGCGCTATGGGGCAAAGCGGTCTCTGGGGATTGCCGGCAGTCAGCCAATGCAGTGTTGATATTCAGTAACCTGATTGCCCTTAGTGCCTGGAGCTGTACTCTGCTTATCTATCTGGCGCCGATTATGTCGATCTTTGCGCTGGCATTGTTACTGTCCGGGTTTTTAGCCGTGCTGTTCTGCGAGCGTGAGTTTGAGCAGATAAGAGGCCAGCAGGGCTCTGAAAAAGATTTCCGGGAATCAGGCTACTGGAAAATGCGCGTGCAACTCACGGCGCTTGTCTGCCTTTTACACCTTATAGTTATCACCTTAATGATTCAGGAGTTTTGATCTGTGGCTGAACTGATTATTTTTTACGATGGAGGCTGTCCACTCTGTGTTTCAGAGATGCGTCATCTATCCAAGCTTGATATCGAGGGCAAGATAAGTCTGGAAAATATCTACGCTGATAACTTCAGTGAGCGTTTTCCGCATATAGATCAGCAGCGCGCCGATCAAATACTTCATGGCCAGCTCGCCAATGGTGAAGTGATCTATGCATTGGATGTGACTTACAACGCCTGGGCGCTGGTGGGTAAGCGTCATTGGGTAGCCATACTGCGCTGGCCGATCATCAAGCAGATTGCCGATTATAGCTATCTGTTTTTTGCCAAATACCGCTCGACAATTTCCAGACTGCTGACCGGCAGCGAGCGCTGTGAAATGTGCGTGATCAACAGAGAGCAGTCATGATGCCAGCAGAGAAAACTAATGCACTGGTTCTCGGTGCCAGCGGTGGTTTGGCTCAGGCTTTAATTGCAGGATTTTTAGCCGATCAAAATATCGAGACTGTCATTGCGGTAAGCAGTAAGCCAGCCGCTGACTCTGTTCAGGCTGAAAGCGGACTGCTGTGGATTCAGACGGAGTATGCGGAGCCGGCTATGGCTGAGGTGGTTGAGCAGCTGAAAGACTACAGCGGCAGCATAAGCAGGGTCTGTATCTGTCATGGTCTGTTGCATACGGATAGCCTCTGGCCTGAAAAGCGTCTTGAAGATATTAAGCCGGAAGCTTTGCATGAAATATTTCAAGCCAATGCTGTGGTGCCTGCGCTGTGGTTAAAACTTTTGCACAGGGTGCTTAAAGCGAAGCAGCCGACAATTGTGGCGGCGTTAAGTGCCAGAGTGGGTAGTATTAGTGATAACCGTCTGGGTGGCTGGTATGCCTATCGCAGTTCGAAATCTGCGCTGAATATGCTGTTGAAAAATATCGCTATTGAGTATGCGCGACGGGTGAAAAATGTAAAGCTGATTTCTTTCCATCCCGGGACTACGGATACTGATTTATCAAAACCATTTCAGGCAGCTGTTCCCGAGGGCAAGCTGTTTACGCCGGAATTTGTTGCCGAGCGTTTAATCGGGATTATGGATAATGCTGTGGTTGATGGGCAGCTGTCTTATCTGGATTGGGATAATAAGACGATCCCCTATTAATTATTTTTGCGCCACTATTCTAAAATCCAGCTCCAACCTATCTTCGACTTTAATTAGGCCATTCATAATCGAGAATGGCTGAATACCAAAGTCAGTTTGCAGGATTGAAAATTTTCCGCTGAGAATAAGCTCGCTGTCGCTGACTTCCTCTATCTCGATAGCTATTTTTTGCTTTTGATTGACGCCATGAATGGTCAGCAGTACTTCAGTCTGGTCCCCTGAGAGGGCTGACAGACAGTCACTGCTATGTAAGCGGGCAAAGGGAAAATTCTCAGCATCAATACTTTTCAGCATATTGCTGGTGGTGCCAGCGATGTCATTTTGCGAGGGGCTGGAGAGTAACCCCGCCTCTGAACGCAGCTGGGCATTATCGACTTCAAGATTGGCGAGTTGAGCATAGAAGTCTGCCCGACAGTTGGGGTTCTGGAGGCTGTCTCTGTCGAGCAAAATAAACCCCTGAAGATCATGGCTGGCGACAATATGGTCATGTCCCAGGCTGGCCATCATACCGCCCCGTCGAACGGTGATTAAAATTCTTGAGGCAGGGCTGTCGACTTTATAGATAGAGTCGCTTTCTTGGTCTGTATAGATGGAAGTGGGAAAATCGGCTGGTGCTTTTTTCGAGGAAGAAAGCTCTTGCTGGGTGGCACAGCCGCCTAGCAGTAACCAAGCTAGTAGGGGGATGGCCGCATTTCTAAGTAGGCTATTCCGACGCATGTTTTAGCATCTTTACAGCAAAGCTGACATCGACATCTATCCCAATCTGATCGCCACTGGCCCACTCTGGACTACCAATTGCAAAGTCGCTGCGGCTCAGGGTTAATTTTCCACTCATGGATACGCTGTCGGCTGAGGGCTGCCAGCTAAAAGGGACATTAACAGGCTGGCTAATACCTTTAAGCTGCAGCTTGCCTTTGGCAAGAAACTCAGTGTCGCTAACCACTTTAATTTCATCGCTGAAAAATACCGCCTGGCTATGGCTTTTAATATCAAACCAATCGACATCGCGAATCGCCTGATTAATATCTGAGTTGCCCATATCGACACTGGTGATATCCACAACAACCCGTAGCTGTTGCTGGGCGATATAGTCCACAGTGAATGCTTTGAATTGGCCATTGATCGGCAGCTGTTCAAAATTGACCGAATAGCTTAGCTCGCTCTGAGCAGGGTCAGACTGCCATTTAGAAGCCCTTTGCAAATCAGAAGCCCTTTGCAAATCAGCCGCGCTGGTAAGCTGGCAAAATAAATAGGCGGTCAGGATAAGATATTTTATAGTTTGCATTAAATAGTTTTAAAACCACATACGTTTAAGAATACTGTCGCGCAATTTAAAGTGGTGGTATAGCGCCGCACCTATATGCACAAGCAGAATAATAATCAGCATTATTACACAGACTTCATGGACTTCTGCGGCCAGCTTTTTAAGCGCTTCGTCGGGACCGGTAATGGCTGGCAACTCAATCAGCCAGAAAAGCTTGGTGGGAATATTGGCCGCGGAGGTGGTTATCCAGCCACTAATCGGCAGGGCAAGCATTAGTCCGTAGAGCAGGGCATGGGCCAGTTGTGCCATTCTTCGCTGGATTGGGTTGTTGTCGAGGGGCTTGGGGATTGTGCCGGTTATGCGCCAGAGTAGCCGTTCAATGGCGAGCAGTAGAATTAGCATGCCAATGGATTTATGCCAGACAAACAGATCCAGTTTTAAGGGTGATAGCTTGAGTTCTTCGGCGTAAAAGCCCAGTGGAATCTGAATTAAAATCAATACGGCAGTTAGCCAGTGCAATAGCTTGCTCAGCCATCCCCAGTGATTTTCTGTATTGCGCATTGTCATTAAAAGCTCCTTCTTTTAAGCCGTTTTTAAGTTGCCTATCATGCCTGAGCGGGGGGCTGTAAAACAATCAAAAGCGATGCCGCTGATCTGCTAATATACGCGCCCTAAAATTGCCGATAAAAAAAGAGACTTCTATGTCCGATAACAGCCGATTAATTTGCGAGATTGTCGACCTTATTCACGATGGTCGAGGGGTTGGTCGTCCGGATGGAAAAACCTGTTTTATCGAGGGTGCGCTACCCGGGGAGACTGTGGAGTTTCGCCGTCACAATCAAAAGCGCAACTATGATGAAGCCCATGTGCTGGAGGTTATCTCTGCATCGGACAGCCGTATCCAGCCGCAGTGTAAGCACTTTCCGCGCTGTGGTGGCTGCACGGTGCAGCATCTCGAGCACGGCGCTCAGGTTAGCTTTAAAGAGAAGCAGCTTTTAGAAAGTTTAGAGCGCAGCGGTATGCAACCAAAAAGCCTGTTGCCGGCGTTAAGCGGCCCGCAGTGGGCTTATCGCCGCCGCGCTCGGTTGGCGGTACAGCGCGCTAAAGATGGCAATGTACTGGTGGGCTTCCACAATCCCGGTAGTCGTCGAATTGAACCTATAAGCGAATGCCATGTGTTGGCAGAGCCCCTTGCGGCTATTGTGGTGGGGCTGCCAGAATGGCTGACTGCCTTTCCTCCGGGTATCCGCCTGTTTGAGGTTGAGCTGCTGAGTGCTGACAATGGTTTGGCGATTGCTATCGAGGCTAGCCGGGTGCCATCGGCCACTGAGTTGGCGCAGATGTTGGCGACCTTATCTGCGTGTATTGCAGATGCAGCTTCAGCCCAGCTATGGTGGAAGGCTTCCAATCAATCAACATTCTCCCGTCTTGACGCTGGCTCTGAGGCTCTTGAGATTGCCTTAACCGATGATGTGAAGCTGCAGGTTCAGCCCGGTCAGTTTGTTCAGGTTAATGGCGAGATTAATCGCCAGATGATTGATCAGGTTTTATCTCTGCTGCGTAAAAAGAAATCGGATCAAGCCGGCTCTGGTAAAAAAAGCCTGGCGGTTGATCTATTTTGTGGCACCGGCAATTTTTCCCTGCCACTGGCAGCCCATTTTGATCGAGTGGTCGGTATTGAAGGCTTGGAGGGTTTGGTGCGTAGCGCCACAGAGAATGCCCAGCGAAATAATTTGAGCAATGTTGAGTTTATGGTTTCCGACCTCAGTGATTGGGCGGGTATGCGTAAGCTCAAAGAGAAGATTGATCTGGTATTGCTCGATCCGCCGCGAAATGGTGCCGCGGGTGTTATGCCGTGGATTGTAAAGGCTAAGCCCAAGCAGGTTATTTATATTTCCTGCCATCCGTCGACCATGGTCAGAGATGCGAAATTATTGACCGAGGCGGGCTACAGTTTAAGTGCTGCGGGGGTTATGGATATGTTTCCTCATACGGCTCATGTGGAAGCGATTGCGCTGTTCGAAAAATAGGCAATTTTTCGTCTATATTGCTGTCAGCAGAATAAGCTTTCAGTTAAACTGCGCGTCTTCTTTTTATGTAACAACTTTTAAGTCTTAAAGCTTTGTAAGTAAAACAACTTTTCAGCAACACAACGTTTAGGAATACTCTAACTATGTTTGATAAAAACCAGACTATTGAGAATTTTGATGCCGAAGTATGGGAATCCATGCAGCTTGAAAGCCAGCGTCAAGAACAACATATTGAATTGATTGCCTCTGAGAATTACACCAGCCCGGCAGTAATGGCGGCCCAGGGCAGCAAGCTGACTAATAAGTACGCTGAAGGCTATCCCGGCAAGCGCTACTATGGTGGTTGTGAATATGTTGATGTCAGCGAACAGTTGGCGATTGACCGTCTTAAAAGCCTCTATGGTGCAAACTATGCCAATGTGCAGCCGCACTCCGGATCTCAGGCTAACAGTGCAGTATTCCTCGCGTTGATCAAGGGCGGCGACACAATTTTGGGTATGAGCCTGGCCGACGGTGGTCACCTGACTCACGGTGCCAAGCCAAACTTCTCTGGCAAACTCTACAATCCAATCCAGTACGGCTTAAACCCCGAGACTGGTCTGGTGGATTACGATCAGGTTGAAGCTCTGGCGATCGAACACAAGCCGGCAATGATTATCGCTGGTTTCTCAGCTTACTCCGGGATTATGGACTGGGCCCGTTTCCGCGAAATCGCAGACAAAGTGGGCGCTTACTTAATGGTTGATATGGCCCACGTATCTGGTCTGGTTGCCGCTGGTGTTTATCCAAACCCGGTTCCCCATGCCCATGTTGTGACTTCAACGACGCACAAAACTCTGCGTGGTCCCCGCGGTGGATTTATTATCACCAACGATGAAACAGTGGCTAAAAAATGTAACTCGGCAGTCTTTCCTGGTGGTCAGGGCGGCCCGTTGTGTCATGTGATTGCAGCCAAGGCAATTGCCTTTAAAGAAGCGGCCAGCGATGAGTTTGTCACTTACCAAAAGCAGGTGGTTGCGAATGCTCAGGCGATGGCGGCGACCTTTATCGAGCGCGGTATTAATATTGTCTCCAACGGCACTGAGAATCACCTGATGCTGGTTAGCCTGATCGGTAAAGAGTACACAGGTACTGATGCTGATCGCGCGATGGGCGAAGCCTTTATTACTGTGAACAAGAACGCTGTACCCAACGATCCACGCTCACCTTTTGTGACCTCTGGATTACGTGTAGGTACGCCGGCGATCACTACTCGAGGATTTGGTATTGATGAGACGGTTCAGCTGACTCATTGGATGTGCGATATCCTTGATAGTCTTGAGAATGGTACCTCTGAGCAGGTGATTCCACAGATTAAAGCCAAGGTGCTGGATATCTGTGCACGGTTCCCTGTTTACGGCTAAGTTGCCGGTCTGACAGTTCTAAAAGCCCTGTTTAAAACGGGGCTTTTTTTTGTCACCGACTTTTTCAAATAAACGTCTTCAAATCCACGATTTTGCCCAGTGGCTTGAGGATAATGTTGCAGTTCCGCCAAGGAACGCCAAATTGTCTTAAAAGACCGCATCCTGTGTTAGAATGCCGTCCCATTTTTTTGATCTTTTACTATGTATTGTCCATTTTGTAATGCTGATGACACCAAGGTTATAGATTCTCGTCTAGTCGCTGATGGCGGGCAGGTCCGTCGTCGTCGTGAGTGCGTTGCCTGTACTGAACGGTTCACCACCTACGAGATGGCAGAATTGGTGATGCCGCGGGTGATTAAAACCGATGGTACGCGGGAAGTTTTTGATGAAGAAAAGCTCCGTGCAGGTCTTCAGCGAGCACTGGAAAAACGCCCGGTATCCATAGAGCAGATCGAAACCGCTCTGACTCAAATCAAGCATTTTCTTCAGGTAACCGGTGAGCGTGAAGTTCCATCGCGAATGATTGGTGAAGAGGTGATGACCAAACTGCGTGAATTGGATGAGGTTGCCTATGTGCGCTTTGCCTCGGTGTATCGCAGTTTTCAGGATTTAAGTGAATTTCAGGACGAGCTAAATCGCCTAAATGCCCTAAAACCCGACGCGGAAAGCGAATAATGAGCTTCTCAATCGCTGATCGCGAGATGATGTCGCGAGCGCTGCAGTTGGCGGCCAAAGGTCGCTATACCACCAGCCCTAATCCTGCTGTTGGATGCGTTATTGCTGTCGATGGTGTGATTGTTGGTGAGGGTTATACCCGCCCCGCCGGAGGCAATCACGCTGAGATAGAAGCGCTGCAATTAGTTGCAGATGCCAAGGGCAGTTCCGCTTATGTGACTCTGGAGCCCTGCAGTCACAGCGGCAAAACTGGTCCTTGCGCCAATGCACTTATCGATGCAGGTGTAGCTCGAGTTGTGATTGCCTGTGAAGACCCCAATCCTGAAGTGTCCGGTAAGGGTATTAAATTGCTACAGGATGCAGGCATAGAAGTGGCCTGTGGTCTGTTTGAAGATCAAGCCCGAGATTTGAATAAAGGTTTTATTAAGCGCCACGAACAGGGGTTGCCCTGGGTGTTGGTGAAGATGGCTGCGAGCCTCGATGGCCGCACGGCTATGGCCAGTGGTCAGAGCCAGTGGATTACCACGCCGGCGGCGCGCAAAGATGTGCAGCGACTACGCGCGGCGAGCTGTGCAATTATTACCGGAATAGGCACACAATTAATGGACGATCCGTCCCTGACTGTGCGTATAACTAATGAAGATGTGGGGGTGGAGGATAGCCTCCGTCAGCCACTGCGTGTGGTTGTCGATAGCCAGTTGCAGATGAGCCCTGAGGCGCGGATGTTTGCCCAGCCGGGTAGCACGTTGGTGGCGACCATTGATGGCGACGAACAGCGCAAAAAAGCCGAGGCTTTAGCTGCCTCTGGAGCCGATCTGGTGTTTTTGCCGGAGCGCGATGGCCATGTAGATTTACACGCGCTGTTGGTTGAGTTGGCAGGCCGCGAATGCAATAACGTGATGGTTGAAGCCGGTGCCGGTTTGGCCGGTGCTTTTGTCGCAGAAGGCCTGCTTGATGAGTTGGTCTGTTACTGGGCACCAAAGTTATTTGGCAGCGATGCAAGACCGATGTTTGGTCTACCAATTCGAACCATCGATGCCCATTTGGCACTCTCAGTTCAGGATATTCGCCAAATTGGAGAAGATATAAGAGTAACTCTTTATCCGGACAAGGATTATTAAAACGGCACTGCCGTTATCCTGAGCAAAAAAGCGTCATCCTGAGCAAAAAAGTGTCATCCTGAGCGCAGCCGAAGGACCCCGTCCAGCCCACCGTGAAGCTGATGGCGGAGCAGCAGTAAGATAGCAAGTTAGTGTGTTTTAAAAGTGTTTTTTAAAAAGGTTACAAGATTATGTTCACAGGAATTATCAGCGCCATTGGCGATATATCTAACCTCGAACAGCGTGGCGGCGACGTACGCTTAACCATTCGCACCGGCAATCTCGGCCTCGCCGATGTGCAGCTCGGCGATAGCATCGCCTGCAATGGCGCTTGCCTAACCGCTGTAGAACTTACCGGCGAAGGTTTTATTGCCGATGTCTCGGTTGAAACGCTCAACCTGACGACCATTGGCCACTGGAAAACCGGTAGCCGCGTCAATTTGGAAAAAGCCATGCAGGCGACTGACCGCTTTGGTGGACATATTGTCTCCGGGCATGTGGATGGAATTGGTGAGGTTGTCTCTCTCCATGAAGATGCACGCTCTTGGCGTTTTCGCCTGCGGGCTCCCGCAGAGCTGGCGAAATATATTGCCCACAAAGGCTCAATCACTGTCGATGGCACTAGCCTGACGGTGAATATTGTCGATGGCTGCGAGTTTGAATTGAATATTGTGCCTCACACCATGACTCACACGGTGATGGGTGATTATCAGGTGGGCACTAAAGTAAATCTTGAAGTCGATCTGGTGGCTCGTTACCTTGAGCGTTTACTGCTCGGTGATAAGGCGGCAGAGACACAGGATAAATAACCTTTAACCATTGATTGGAAAAAACTAAATGGTACTCAACACAATTGAAGAGCTAATCGAAGATATCCGTCAGGGCAAGATGGTTATTCTGATGGATGATGAAGATCGCGAGAATGAAGGCGATCTGGTCATGGCTGCGCCAATGGTGCGCGCTGAGGATATTAATTTTATGGCGACCAATGCCAGAGGATTGATTTGCCTGACGCTGCATGAAGATCGCTGTAAGCAACTGGATCTGGCGATGATGGTTAATGCCGATAGCAATAATTCCAGCCACAGCACACCTTTTACCCTATCGATTGAAGCTGCGGAGGGTGTTACCACTGGTATCTCTGCCGCTGACCGCGCGCGTACCGTTCAGGCCGCTGTTGCCAGCAGTGCGCGACCTGCAGATATTGTTCAGCCCGGTCATATCTTCCCGTTGAAAGCTCAGCCTGGCGGTGTACTTAGCCGCGCTGGCCATACCGAGGCTGGCTGTGATCTGGCCAAAATGGCAGGCTTTGAACCGGCGGCAGTGATTGTTGAGATTATGAATGATGACGGCACTATGGCGCGTCGTGATGACCTTGAAGTATTCGCCAAAAAACATGATCTTAAGATCGGTACTATTGCCGATTTGATCCATCACCGCCTGGTGACTGAAAAGACTGCCCAGTGCGTTAATGAGAGAAAAGTAAGTACTAGCTTCGGTGATTTCACTCTAAAAACCTACTTTGACAGCATTCTTAAAGAGAAGCATTTTGCTCTGGTGAAGGGCGATGTTAGTGGTGGCGAGCCGCCGCTGGTGCGAGTGCATACTAACCGTTCGGCGCGTGATCTGTTGGCTATTGAGGATTCCAGTGACTTTAAGAGCTGGTCATTTCATAAGGCGCTGGAGCGCGTTGCCGCTGAGGGTCGTGGGGTGGTTGTACTGCTTTACTATCCCGAGTCTTCGGAAGATATTGATCGCAGTATTGAACAGATTCTAAACCCGGATCAGACGCGCTCGCAGTTGGCCAGCGATGTGGTCTATCAACAGGTCGGCACAGGGTCCCAGATTCTGCGCGATCTCGGCGTGCATCAGATGCGACTGATGAGCGCACCGTTTAAATTTACCGGCATCTCTGGCTTTGATCTTGAAGTTGTAGAACACGTCGACTGCGAATAAAACAGGAACTTAGCATGAGCGAATATAGACCCGAAGAGGGTAACTTTAATGTTGGCAAGGTACGTATCGCAGTGATTGCAGCGCGTTGGAATGCTGAAATCACCGATGGCCTGCTCGACGGTGCAGTGCGTGCATTTGCCCGCCACGGCATAGAAGGTGATGCACTGGAAGTATTTCGTGTTCCCGGTGCATTCGAATTGCCGTTGGCCAGCCAGCGCGCAGCGCGCACCGGTCGCTTTGATGCGGTTGTCTCTCTTGGATGTGTTATTCGCGGTGATACGCCGCACTTTGATTATGTCTGTTCAGAGACTACTAGAGGCATTGGTGAAGTGGCTCTAAATGAAGACCTGCCGGTGGCCTTTGGTCTTTTGACCACTGATAACCTGCAGCAATCGCTGGATCGATCTGGCGACAATAATGAAAACAAAGGTGAAGAAGCGGCCTTGACGATTATTGAATTACTTACCGTTTTTAAACAGATCCAAGGCGCCGAATAAATGTCAAAACCAAAAATGCGTCAAAAAGCACGCAGACTTCTCGCTCAGGCGCTTTACTCCTGGGATGTGGGCGGTACGGATCTGGTCAGTATCGAAGCTGAATTCCACACCGATAACAATATGGCAACTGTGGATACCGATTTATTTCACGAGGTACTCCATGGCGTACCAAAAAATCTCAGTGAAATTGATGCCGCCTTTCAGCCCCATTTAGATCGTAATGAAGAGCAGCTCGATCCGGTGTCGCGGGCTATTCTGCGTCTATCGACCTACGAGATGATTTTTCGTATCGATGTGCCCTATAAGGTTGTGATCAATGAAGGGGTTAATCTGGCGAAAACCTTTGGCCCCACCGATGCGTTTAAATATATCAACGGTATTCTCGACCGCGTCGCCGCTGAAAAGCGCGCTGTAGAAGTGGCTGCCAATAAGCGTCGTTAAGCTGACCGCTAATCACTGAGAGAGGACAAAGTTCTGTCTGATCAAAAGCAATATCAACCCAGCGAGTTCGAGCTGATCGCGAAGCACTTTGCAGACCTTACGAGTCAGGGCGGTGTTGCATTGGGTATTGGTGATGATGCTGCTCTTATCAACACCAGGCCCAATCAGCAGTTAGTGGTCGCCAGCGATACGTTGGTGGAAGGGGTGCACTTTCCCAGTACCGCCACAGGTAAGCAGATCGCCACCAGAGCTTTATGTGTCAACCTCAGTGATATGGCGGCGATGGGCGCTCAACCGCGCTGGTTTACACTGGCCTTAACGCTCCCCAAAGACAAAGCCAACAGCCTATGGCTGGCAGATTTTAGTGCAGGTATAGCTGAGATTGCCCAGCAGTTTGATATAGCCCTGGTGGGCGGCGATACCACCAGTGGTCCCTTAACCGTTTCCATGACGCTGCTCGGTGAAGCGCCCTCGGGAGAGAGCTTGCAGCGCGCTGGTGCAGCGGTAGGAGATACAGTGTTTATCACCGGTACTTTGGGCGATGGTGCTGCAGGGCTAAAATTAGTTTCCACTATTAATGGTAAAAATTCTGACAGTGATCGCTTACTTCAAAGGTTTTATGCGCCACATCCTCAGGTCGAAATAGGACTTCAGTTGCGCGCAATTGCCTCAGCCTGCATTGATATTTCCGATGGTTTGATCGCTGATTTAGGCCATATTTGCCAGTCGAGTAATGTGGCTGCCACTATCTATACAGAACAGTTGCCTATTGCCGCAGATGTTCGAGACATAGCCTCGGATAATGGGCTTAACTGGGCGTTATTTGGCGGTGATGATTACCAGCTGTGTTTTACAGTCAGTGCCGATAAGCTCGATAAGGTTGAGCAGTTGATTGATTGCGGTGAGCTGACTGCCAGTAAAATCGGCACTATCAATACAGCGGATGATTCGGATAATCTGGTCACTGTTTTAGATCGGGATAACAACCCAGTTGCTGTTAATAAGCAGGGGTATGACCACTTTGGTTAATAATCGGAATAAAAATATGGTTAATCCATCTTTTATGCAGTTGCTGCGCTCGCCGACACTGTTGCTGGCCTTTGGTTTTGGTAGCGGGCTTTCACCCAAAGCACCCGGAACTATGGGCACATTGGCGGCTATTCCGCTGTGGTGGCTGCTGGCACAACTGCCATTGTCGAGCTATCTGATTATTGTTTTAGTCAGTGCCGTTGTCGGCATCTATATCTGTGGGTCTGCGGCCAAAACACTTGGCGTGCACGATCATGGCGGGATTGTCTGGGATGAGTTTGTCGGTTTCTGGATTGCTATGGCCGCGCTGCCAGTATCTTGGATGTCGCTGCTGCTGGGCTTTGTGCTATTTCGCCTGTTTGATATTTTAAAGCCCTGGCCAATTAGCTGGCTAGATAAAAAAGTCTCCGGTGGTTTTGGCATTATGATTGATGATGTTATTGCCGGGTTCGCGGCTGCGGCGGTCATCGCCCTATTGGGTGCGGCGGGAATTATATAAACCCTTTACTGGTCGACTGTTGAAGCTACAATACGCGACCGAATGAAATACTCGTAATTACTATTCTGGAGAAAACTGTGGCGCTTCGCTTTATCGAATCATCAAAATTACCCACTCGCTGGGGCACTTTTGATATTCACGGGTTTGAAGATCCGTTTAAAGGTAAGGAGCATATCGCCATCACTATGGGTGATTGCGCCGCTGAAGAGCCATTGCTGATAAGAATCCACTCTGAGTGCCTGACCGGCGATGCACTGGGCAGCCTGCGATGCGACTGTGGCGAGCAGTTACAGGAAGCGATGAAGCGTATTTCTGAGCAGGGCCGCGGGGCTATTTTATATCTCCGTCAGGAAGGTCGAGGCATAGGTCTGGTCAATAAAATTCGTGCTTACAACCTTCAAGATCAGGGTGCCGACACAGTCGAGGCCAATGAGCAATTGGGCTTTGGTGCTGATATGCGTGACTATTCTATCTGTGCGCCGATGCTTGAGCATCTGGGCGCCAAGCAGGTTGAGCTGATGACCAATAATCCGCGCAAGGTCGCTGCCTTGAAAGAGCTGGGCATAGATGTCGTTGACCGTGTGCCTATCCAGGCGGACAGTAATCCCCACAATGTTCAATATCTATCGACCAAAGCTGGCAAGCTCGGTCATCTGTTTAAGGAAGAGAAATGAGTCTGGCTAAACGTATTATTCCCTGTCTCGATGTCGATAAAGGGCGTGTGGTTAAGGGCGTTCAGTTTGTCGATATTCGCGATGCCGGTGATCCGGTAGAAGTTGCCCGCCGCTACAACGAGCAGGGCGCCGATGAGATTACCTTTCTGGATATTACCGCCAGCCATGAGGCCCGTGACACTACCTTGCATACTGTTGAGCGTATGGCGGGCGAAGTATTTATTCCCCTGACTGTGGGCGGCGGTGTTCGTGAGTTGCAGGATATTCGCAATCTACTTAATGCAGGTGCCGATAAAGTGGCGATCAATTCAGCAGCTATTCACAATCCGGAATTTGTTCGCGAAGCGGCGCAGCGTTTTGGCTCGCAGTGCATTGTTGTGGCCATTGATGCCAAGCAGGTAGAACAGGGTGATCAGCCAAGATGGGAGATTTTTACTCATGGTGGTCGCAAGCCAACTGGTATCGATGCGATTCAGTGGGCGGAGAAGATGACCGGCTACGGTGCTGGTGAGATTCTGCTGACCAGTATGGATCGCGATGGCACCAAAAATGGTTTTGATCTCGAACTTACCTCGCGCATCAGTGATGCGGTAACTGTTCCGGTAATTGCTTCAGGTGGTGTGGGTAATCTGCAGCATCTGGTTGATGGGATTGTTGAAGGTAAGGCCGATGCGGTTTTGGCGGCGAGTATTTTTCACTTTGGTGAGCATACGGTGCCTGAGGCTAAAAAATATATGGCTGAGCGTGGGGTTAATGTTCGGCTTTAAGTAGCACCTCTCTTAATGTCATCCCGACAGAGCGCAGCGACGAGGGATCTCAAACTATGCCGCATCCAAATCAAGCTTATTAACCCTATCCAGCTGAACCACCTTTTTCGCCTGCCATAAATCATAAGTATGCTGCATCGCCAGCCAACTCTCTGGGCTACGCCCAAGAGCTTTAGAAAGCCGCAAAGCCATCTCAGGACTAATACCACTCTGCTGTTTAAGAATTCGATTAAGCGTAGATGCGGCCACATCGAGCTGATTGGCCAGATAGCGACAACTTAAACCGAAAGGCTCCATATAAGTGGTGCGGATAAACTCACTAGGATGAGGTGGGATATGCATAGTCATGAGATAAATGTAGCGCGTTGCGCAACAAAGTCGATAAAGGTTGTTTTAACGATTGTTTTAAAGAGAGCTTTGAAGGTTTTATTTAAATACTTAAGCCCTAGATTTTAAACAGGGCTTAAGCGTATCTAAATTGTCGATTTTTCCGACTGAAGTAAGTCGCAAAAGGAGAGGAAAAGCCGATTTTATAACCGAGTAAAGGTTAGCCCCGCATGCTCTTCAAGACGTTTAACCAGAGCACTGCCCATCGCCGTTGAAGGGGTTAAGAAACCACCGGCCTGATCTTCCTTTTTAATATCCAGCGCCATACAGAGACCCGCCTGTGCAAGCATCTTGGCGGTTGAGCCATAACCTGGATCGCGATCACCAGTCACTTTAACCATCAGATGGTTGCCATCGTTATCGGCACCGTAGAGGCGCAGATCAAAGAACCCCTTTAGCTGCGCTTCGGGGCTTGGGCCCTCGCCCGGTGCTGGAAGTACAAATTTCTCTAGTAGCGCGCGCAGCGGGCTAAAAAACAAACCCACACCCAGTGCGCCAAAACCAAGAGTCGACATAACAGCCCCGACACGACCCTTAAAGCCAGGCCCGGTCAGCACGCCTTCGCTATAGGTAAAGTCCTTGCCATAGGCCATGTCCATCAGCGCATTGGAGTGCAGCACTATCCGCGAATTAATCGCTTCCATAATAAAAGGCGCAACCCATGAGTTAAATTCCTTATCAAACATCGGCCCTTTAACGCTGTGGGCTTTCTGCTGATACTGATGATCTTTGCCGCAGAGTAAATAGGGATTGCCCATCTGACGACGAACTTTTGGGTCTGCTTTGGCGGCTTTAATCGCCTCGATCATACTCGCTACAGTGCCTCCAGAGGCACCGCCTTTTATGGCCTTAACTCGCAGTTTGGTGTGGGGTAGCGGATGACCAAATTCCTTGTTGGCCTGTTGCTGCAGGGTAAACATACCCATATCTGAGGGGATTGAGTCAAAGCCACAGCTATTAACAATACGCGCGCCACTCTGTTGCGCGGCCTCTTGGTATTTATCCTGCATCTGCTTAATCCACTGGGCTTCACCGGTTAGGTCGGTATAGTCAGTGCCGCTTTCAGCGCAGGCTTTTACCAGTAATTCACCATAGAGTGCGTAAGGGCCAACAGTGGAGACAATAACTCTAGTCTGGGCGCACATGGCCTGAAGCGAGGCTTCATCATGGGAGTCTGCAATTATCATTGGTAGTTGTTTGGCGCTGTCGCCATAGGAGTCACGCAATGCGGTCAATTTCGCTTCGGAGCGTGCGGCTATAGCCCAGGAAATACTATTCTCGGCACCTAAGTGCTCGACCAGGTAGGTGGTCAGGATCTGCCCGACAAAACTGGTGGCACCAAAAATAATAAGATCGTATTGATTACTAGGCTGGTGATTAATAGATTGCTCATCGATTGACATAATTATTCTTCTTTTTGTTAGAGTTGTCGTTTATTTAACCCGCGGAGCGGATATTCCCCAATGTTACCTGTGCTTTATTCTTTTCGGCGCTGCCCCTATGCAATGCGCGCTCGTATGACGCTGATATATTCGAGTATAAACCCAGAACTTCGCGAAGTCCTGCTCAAGGATAAACCATCCTCAATGCTGGCTATTTCTGCCAAGGGAACTGTTCCGGTTCTACAGTTGCCGGATTCCAATGTGTTAGATCAAAGCCGCGATATTATGCATTGGGCACTGGCTATCAATGATCCGCAACAGTGGTTGGACGAGGAGATCGCTACATCTATCAGTGAGTTGATCGATTACAACGACAATCAGTTTAAAACCCATCTCGACCACTACAAATACTGGGAGCGCTTTCCCGCCGAGTCGAAAAATTTCTACCGAACTCAGGGGGAAAGTTTTTTGCAGCGACTGGAACAACAGCTAAATAATCAACGCTACCTGTTGGCAGACACAATCAGTATGGCGGATATTGCGCTGTTTCCATTTATTCGCCAATTCGCCTTTGTCGATAAAAGTTGGTTTGATCAGGCGCCTTACCCGAAGCTACAAGCCTGGTTGCAAGAGCTTCTCGACTCGAGGTTATTTTTAGCGGCAATGAAGAAACTACCGCCATGGCACGAGGGCGATTCTCCGGTGTCGCTCTATCAATAAATGTAAATACTTACTACCAACTAGTAATAAGCAATTTAGGGCTATTTATCCCAATCTATAATCACCTTAACCTGTGCGTCTTGAGGTGCTTTTAGCGACGGTTCACCCAGTTTAAAGCGCAATCCCATCTCCGGGATATTGGCGCCGCCAAAAGGTAGCTGAGGGTTCTGATAGCGATTTGGGCGGGCATCTGAGAACTCACTGACTGGCGGGTAGGGGCTAGACTGTTCTTCAACCATTTTCTTGTCTTGAATACCGTAGATAGAAACGCCCTTATCAAAAGGCTTTAGAGCAAAGGGGGCATCACCAGAATGGCGGTTGCGCAGTGCACGGTCATAGAGGCGATATTCAGTTTCACCATTGCGAATGCGCAGATCAAATAGCGTGGATGCGCCCTTATACTTGAGTCTATCGGCACCGGGTAACAGGTCATTGATCAATGTATAACCGTACATAAGCTGACGGTCATCCCAGCTCAGTGATTCCACCGGCGGCAGACCATTAACCAGTGATTGGCTGCAACGCTGGCGATCTTCGGCGCTAACATCGCTGGCATAAAAGGCCGCGCGGCGTTGATGACACATCACATCCACATAGCTCTGGTGCAACCATGGCTGCGCATCTTGATCAAATTTGTAGAAGGTCCAGCCATCTTTATTTTGCCGATACTTCTCTGGCACTGCCGGCAGTTTAAATTCCTGAGGGTTGGCATCGACCAGCAGCAAGAAGCCATTGCCCGGACCAAACTGTGCCGGTTCGTTTTGGCTCCAGAGATATTCACCGTTGTAGTACCAGGCTAGAACCCCGGGGCGGTAGTTGGCGTTAAAGGCTTTCATCTGGCCAGAGTCATCCTTATAGAATGCGAAGCCTGGTTTGGCTAATCCGGCATCGTAGTTCTTAACTTTTTTGAAGCTTGCGTAGGGGTCGCGATATTCAAGCAGATAGTAATGGGGCACGGCAATGCGATGGTAGCCACTGCTTAAGGTAAAACCTTTGCTGCTCCAACCCTGTATGGTGCCGCTCTCAAAATCTTCGTGGTAATCGATCGCCGGTAGGGAAATATTGTCTATTAATGCGCCATCTTCAACGGCAGCGCCATCGGCAAAGTAGTGGAAGCGGATTGAAATCTGTTGCCCGCGATAGGCTTCGAGATCAAATTTTCCAGTAATCCACTGCGCGGTTTCACAGGCATCGATAATATTGTTGCCAACTCGATCTTCAGCCAGGGTTTTGTCCATTTCCGGATCGCAGCCGCTAGATAGCTCTACTTTGCCATCGCCGTCCATATCACCTGATCGCCCACTAAATCCTGGAAGTGAGCCCTCACCCTCATGACCTTTCTTGGAGGGCATGCTGCTGACCGAATCCGCAGCGTTGTCTTTGTCGGTAGGTAACAGGCGCTGGTAGTCACCGTTGTTGGTTGAGGCTTCTATATACAGATAGTCCCAATCGGATTCGATTTTAAACCAGGTATCAAAGGACAGCGTGATCGTTTGTTCTGCAGCCACATTGGTCAGATCAAAGCTGCGGGTCATGAAGTTATGTAAATCATTGCCCTGTCCGGAATAGGCGGCATAGTTACCGTGATCAGCATTGATGAGGGGGCCGAGGTTTAGCTCGCGTATTTTTGGCGGCAGAATCACCATGGTTGAATCGCAAACACCGGGGCTGTTGATATCGCCGGTTTTATTTGACCAGTTATTCATGGTTTTTAGGTACATAGAGCGACGCTTATCGCCGCCAAAACCTGGAGGTCTAACAATACAGGGCTGCATCCAGCCCAACACCATTCGTGACCAGCTGCTCATTTCCTGAGGTTCCGGGGACGCGGTCGAAGACATAACTTCCCAAGAGGCGGTGGAGTTGTTGGTGGAGCGGGCGTAGATATCCGGCAGTCCCAGTGAATGGCCAAACTCGTGAATAAAGGTCGCTACCTCGGTATATTCCGACTGCATATTGTAGTCGATAAGCCATAAATCTTTCTCAATCTCTATGCCACCGCGCCCATTAACTGCACCCTCCAGTGTTGGTCCCTGACCCAGATCGCGATTCAGTGAACCGCGGTGAGGCCAGATGCGATCGGCGCAATCTCTCTCTGCCTGAGGCAGGTTGTCGAAAATTGAGCTGTCAGCATTGACGGTAAATTTTTCACTGAGTTTGTACAGTCCCTGACAGGAAGACTGCCCTTTACCCGCGTAAACAATCACCAGATGGTCGAGATAGCCATCGGCTTCAGAGCGATTATCATCCCCATCAAAATCTTGTGGATCCCAGATATCGTAGTCTTTCCAGGGGAAGTCCGGATTATTTTTATAGACTGCGCGAACAGCGTCGGCGACCAGTTCATCGGTGTGGTCGTCATTGCGCCAGCTGCCGTCGGCATTCTGTATGGGTCGCCCGTAGTAGGCCAGAGGTTTATCGACCTTGGCGATCGGCATAATATTGCCGGTCACGTTGTATAGGCCTTTGGACTGATGACGGTAGTAATGGGAGAGTGTCCCGGACTTGGGTCGTTTAACGCTGCCATCAAAAAGTTGTTTCTGAAAATAGTCGCGATTTTTGCGGTTTTGTTTTTTATCCCCAGAGAAACGTTCGTAGCCTAGCTCGGGAAATTCAACGGCAATCACTAGCAGGCGGTGGGGTCGATCCACGGGGGCCAGCACTGGCTGTATGGAATCGCTTTTAATCTGTGGGCTGCCGAGTTTATCGAACTGTAGGTTGGCGAGATTGTCGATCATACGCTCTGCTTCAAGATCTATAGCGTTAGCGGGGGTCGTATTGAAAATTATCACTAAAAAGAAAATCTTTAGACAAATAGAGCGTTTAAAAGTCATTTGTTTCTCCTGAGAAGGCGTGGATATTGTTATTATGCTCGCCTGAATTATCTGTGAGGATTGCGAATCATTTCGCCTCACTTACAACTTATTATAGAGCTCATTCTTAGGACAATAAATGTTTGCCTTTTTTGAACGGCTGATTAACCCATTTCCAGTCGAAACTCCCCAGCGCCCGCCACGTGGAATATATCAATTCTGCCGTCATTACACCCGCGGTATAGAGCGCTGGTTGATTGTGATGGCGATTCTTACAGCGATAACCGCGGTCTCCGAAGCCATGTTATTCGGTATTCTTGGGCAGGTGGTCGATTGGCTGGCGACCAGTGACCCTGAAACCTTTTTTGACGATTCATGGGAAATCCTCGTTGCCATGACAGTGTTTGTGTTGGTGGTGATCCCGGTCTCCAGAGCACTGCACTCACTGGTGGTACATCAGACATTGATGGGAAATTTCCCGATGTCCGTTCGCTGGATGACCCACCGCTATCTTTTAAGTCAAAGTTATGGCTTTTTTCAGAATGAATTTAGCGGGCGCATCGCCACCAAAGTGATGCAGACATCACTGGCTGTTCGCGACACAGTGATGAAGCTGCTCGATGTTATGCTGTTTGTGACTATCTACCTAGTCACCATGCTTATACTGGTTGCCAATGCTGACTTGAGGCTCTGTGTGCCCCTTCTGGCTTGGCTGTTAGCCTATATTTTGATTCAGCGCTACTTTGTGCCGCGGATGAAGAATATCGCCATGTTGCAGGCCGATGCACGCTCCTTGATGACCGGACGAATTGTCGATAGCTACACCAATATTATTACCCTCAAGCTTTTCTCTCGCAGCTCCCGCGAAGCCGCCTATGTTAAAGATGGCATGGCCGAGTTTCTAGATACGGTTCACCCGCAGATGCGTCTGGTAACCCTGCTGAATATCTGCCTGTGGGTTCTTAATATGCTGTTGGTATTTGGCACCGGTGCGCTGGGTATTTATCTCTGGACTCAGGGTTCGGTTACGCCTGGAGCTATTGCGATTGTGATGAGCCTATCGATACGCCTGATCAGTATGTCCCACTGGATTATGTGGGAGATTGGCGGTCTATTTGAAAATATCGGCACCGTGCAGGACGGTATTAATTCTATCTCCCTGCCCCATGGGGTTACCGACAGCGAGAACGCTACAGAACTGGTGGTGAATCGGGGTGAGATCTGTTTCGACAAGGTTAACTTTGCCTATAACGAAGATGAGAAAGTCTTCGATAAGCTCGATCTGACCATTGCCGCCGGAGAAAAGGTCGGTATTGTCGGCCGCAGTGGCGCCGGAAAATCGACACTGGTCAGTCTGGTATTGCGCTTCTTTGATGCCCAGAGCGGTGCGTTGACCATTGATAAGCAAAATGTCACTGATGTGACTCAGGAGAGCTTGCGCGACAATATCGCCATGGTCACTCAGGATACCTCGCTGCTGCATAGATCAGTGCGGGAAAATATTATGTTTGGCCGGCCTGATGCCAGCGAAGAGCAGATGATCGCTGCCGCCAAGCAGGCTCAGGCCCATGAGTTTATTCTCAATTTGCGCGATAACAAAGGGCGCCGTGGCTACGATGCCCATGTGGGCGAGCGCGGTGTGACCCTTTCCGGCGGTCAGCGCCAGAGAGTGGCCATTGCCCGAGTACTGCTAAAAGATGCGCCGATTCTGGTACTTGATGAGGCGACCTCGGCACTGGACTCGGAAGTTGAAGCGACTATTCAACAGAGTCTCAATCAGTTGATGGAAGGTAAAACCGTGATAGCCATTGCTCACCGGTTGTCGACGATTGCGGCACTTGATAAGTTGATTGTTTTTGATCAGGGCCAAATAGTCGAGCAGGGCAGCCATCAGGAATTACTGGCCAAAAATGGGCTTTATGCCAAATTGTGGAGTCACCAGTCCGGTGGCTTTTTAGGTTTCGAATAAAATTCTGGTAAAAATCCCAATATGATTACATTGAGTAATGTTGAGCTTCGTCGTGGCATAAAAGTATTGTTAGACGATGCCGAGCTAGTGGTTCACCCCGGGCAGCATATAGGCATTATCGGTGGCAATGGCACCGGTAAGTCGAGCCTGTTTAAACTGCTACTCGGCCAGATTGCGCCGGATGCTGGTGACCTGTTTATCCCCGCAAACTGGCGAATTGCCCATATGGCCCAGGAGTTGGCTAACTCCGAGCACAGTGCGGTGGATTACGTACTCGACGGCGACCCTCATGTGCGAGCGATTGAGAAGGCCATTGAACAGGCGTTGCTGGATGAAGATAACGACCGTCTGGCACTGGAATATGAAAAACTCGATGCTGCCAATGGTTTTGATGCCCATTATCGCGCAGAACAATTATTGCATGGTTTGGGCTTTACTCAGTCGGAAGTGAACCGTCCGGTAAACAGTTTTTCCGGGGGCTGGCGGATACGTTTAAACCTTGCTCAAGCACTCATGAGTCCCTCGGATTTAATGCTGCTCGATGAGCCAACTAACCACCTCGATTTGGATGCCACATTGTGGTTGGAACAGTGGTTAAAAAGTTATCCGGGAACGCTGTTAATAATTTCCCACGACCGGGATTTTATCGACAATGTTGTCGAGCGAATCGTGCATCTTGAACATCAAAAAACCAATTGCTACAAAGGTAATTATTCAACCTTTGAAAGAGTCCGAAGCGAACGTTTAGCACTGCAGCAAGCGAGCTTTGAAAAACAGCAAAAGCGTCGAAAAGAAGTTGAAAGTTTTATCGCCCGCTTTCGTGCCAAGGCATCAAAAGCCAAGCAGGCGCAAAGTCGAGTTAAAGAATTACAGCGTATGGAAGATATTGCTCCAGCGCATATTGACTCGCCCTTTAATTTTGATTTTCCAATACCAAAAAAAGCCCATAGTGCACTGGTCAATATTAGTCAGGCAGATTTAGGTTACGGCAATAAACAAATTCTTACCCAGGTTAATTTTGATTTGCAGCCGGGAACAAGGATCGGTTTACTCGGGCCAAATGGTGCCGGTAAGTCGACATTGATTGGCAGCTTAACTGGTGATTTGGATTTGCTCGATGGCAAACGTGTCTATGGTGAAAATGTAAAAGTAGGTTATTTTGCACAGCATCAGTTAGAAGTTTTAGACTTGCAGGCAAGTGCCTTTTTACATATACAAAGAATCAGTCCTAAATCAACCGAGCAAGTTATTCGCAATTTCCTCGGCGGTTTTGATTTCCATGGTGACAAAGCGTTGGAGCCGATTAAAGATTTTTCCGGTGGTGAAAAAGCCCGGGTTGCCCTGGCCTTAATTGTCTGGCAAAAACCTAATCTATTATTGCTCGATGAGCCAACTAACCACCTTGATTTGGAAATGCGTCAGGCCTTAACTATGGCGCTGCAGGGCTACGAGGGCGCTCTGGTGGTGATCTCTCACGATCGCCATCTACTGCGCAATACCGTCGATGAATTTTATCTGGTGGCCAATGGATCAGTGGATGAGTTTGATGGTGATCTAAAAGATTATCAGCAGTGGCTAAAAAATTATAATCGTGTTCCGGATGAAATTCCGACTGCCCAGCCGGTTGAAGAAACAGTTGCCGAAAAAATTGATAGTTCCTTAAATAGTACCGAGAAAAAACTTCAGCGACAGCAAACCGCAGAGGCGCGAAAAAAACTTTCTCCGCTAACTAAAAAATCTAAAAAATTAGAAACTGAAATTGAAAAATTGCAGGCTGAACTTGGAAAAATAGAAAGCCTTTTAGCCGATGCTGAAATATATTCCGAGAGTAAAAAATCCCAGCTAAAAGAACAGTTGGAAATTCAGGCCAAGGTAAAAAAATCAATCGCTGAAAAAGAAGAGATCTGGTTCGATATTCAGCAGGAGATCGAGCAGTTAAGTTGATTTTTTTGCGCTTGATTTATGTGCTGTAGATTTCAAATTTAGATGGGCGGGCTGGATGAATGGTTTTTAACTTGTTAGCATGCACTGGTCTTAAAAGTTTTAACTGGTAATTACTATGTTTGATTTTACAAAAGATGCAGACAAAAAAAGTTCTATAGGGAAAAAATCTTCTCTTGGTTTTGGTGAATCATCCAAGGGCAAAATGATATCGTCAGGAGGTACTGCAGTGATAGGTCCAACAGTTAGTATTGAAGGAAAAATTGTCAGTGGTGAAGATCTGATTGTTGAAGGCAAGGTGTCAGGTAGCATCAGTGCCAAAGGGCATGAGATTACTGTGGGTACAGCGGGTAAATTAAAAGCTGATATCTCCGCCAAAGTGGTTCGTATTGAGGGCAGTGTTCAGGGTGATATTTCCGGTGTGGAAAAAGTGATTATTTCAAAGACCGGCAACGTACTGGGCAATATCGACGCCCCTCGGGTAACCCTTGAAGATGGCGCCAAATTTAAAGGCAGTATTGAGATGGATCCCGGCGAGACATCCACCTCAGAATTACCTGCCAAGGCTGCGATTAAGGATAATGCGCCACTGTTTGCTGCGGATAAATCCAAGGCATCCTAGCGCTTTATTTCACAGGTTATTTCTGTCCCTACTATTCAGGCAAAGTTTTTCAATCAGGTGGATAAGGTGTGAGGACTAAACGAGCTGAAAACTACAGCCAATCCCTGAACACAGAGTTGCACAGCAATCTTGCACCACTGTTGTTTGAAAGGGTGCAGGTCGATAAACAGCTGGTGGTTTTAGATATTGGCCTGGCCATGCCGGCAACGGTTGAGCTGTTTTCTAGCTTTAAGTGCAAACTGATCTTTGCTGACCTCTATTCCGCTGAGATGCTTTCTCAAGACACTCTCGAAGAGCATTCTGAAGACTCTTCTCAGGAGCAAGTCCATCAACAGCTAGTAGAGCAATTTACAGTTGCACTTAATCTGGATGCTGACACAAAAATCGACATCTGCCTGTTCTGGGATTTCTTTAACTATCTCGATGGCACATTGTTCAAAGCCTTTATTGAAGCGCTGCATCCCTATATCAATGACAATACCTGTGGCTATGGGCTGGGCGTACTCAATGCCCGCTGTGAGTTGCCAAACTATCAATACGGAATCAGTAAACTCAATAAGCTCAACCAGTATTTGCGCAGCGAAGAGCAAAAACCCGTCTACCCCCATTCCCAGAGAGATCTTAATAATCTGTTAGGTTATTTCGATGTGGATAAGAGCCGATTGATGCCGGACGGTCGTGTCGAGTATTTTATCGCTCAGGGCAGTGACTCCAAGTTCGCTAAAAAAGCTATCTTCTAGAGCTTATTTGCGCTTAAAATCGGTTAAATATTAATAAGTGTCTTAAGGCACAGTCGGGGGAGTTATGAAGCAAGCAATTATTGTCGGTGCCAGTTCTGGTCTTGGTTGGGAGCTGGCTATCCAGTTAGCCGATAAAGGCTACCAGTTGGGATTGATGGCCCGCCGCGAAGACCTCTTAGAAGATCTAGTCACCCAGTTGCCGGGTACCCACTTTATCCAATTCACTGATGTCACTCATGCCGAGTTGGCTCAGCAGCAATTAAAAGATTTAATTGAGCGTATGGGCGATGTTGAGCTGATAGTGCTGAGTTCCGGTGTTGGCCTCTACGAGAAAAAGCTCGATTGGACGGTTGAGCGCGAGATGATTGATGTGAATGTCCGTGGATTCGCTGCTATGGCACTGGTTTCCTACGAGTATTTTGAGCAGCGTGGCGGTGGTCATTTGGCTGGCATCTCCTCTGTGGCATCACATATTTTTGGAGGCTTAACCCTTACCTATCACGCCACTAAAGCCTTTGTTTCCAATTACCTGGCAGGAATGCGCTCTCGGGCCAGACGAACTAAACTGCCAATTACTATCACCACTATTGAGCCCGGTTTTGTTAAAACGCCTATGGTTCAGGGCAATCCGTTTTGGATGGCACCAGTGGAAAAGGGCGTTGCGCAGATGGTTGATGGGCTCCTTAAAGAAAAGAATCATATTTATATTACCAAGCGCTGGCGCTTGGTGGTCTGGATTGTATACTTAATGCCTCAGTGGTTATTGCGCCGGTTTGTCTAGGCTGGCTTGGCTATTTCAGTCTATATTTCTGATCTAAAGTAAGGGATTACTTTCATTATGTTAAACGCAAATAGAGGTATTAAGCTTTCGTTGCGCAAGGGCGTAATAGATATGCTGCCACTGAGTCTGGCAGTGATTCCCTGGGGGATTCTATTTGGCTCGATTGCTGTACAGCGAGGCTTTAGCTGGCTGGAAGCACAGATGTTTTCGGCAATTATTTTTGGCGGTGCTGTGCAGATAGTGACCGTAGAACTAATCGCCGATAATGCCTCTCTGGTAACTGTTCTGTTTACCGCCTTTGTGATCAGTTCGCGGCATTTCCTATACGGACTCTCTCTGCGTGAAAAACTTAGCCCCAAGCCATTGCGTTGGCGTTTAGGGTTGGGGTTTTTGCTTACCGATGAACTATTTGCGCTGTCCGGGCATCGCCGTGCCTATCAGGGTAAATTACGGCTGATCTATGGTTTGGCTGCCGGGGGTAGTTTTTATCTGGCGTGGAATCTCTGGACCTTTATCGGAATTGTCGCTGGTGCATCATTGCCAGACCTGACCGAGCTGGGATTGGACTTTGCTATTGCAGCGACTTTTATTGCATTGGTAGTCCCGGAAATCAAAACTTTGCCCACCTTAGCAGCTGTAATAACTGCGGCGATATTCTCGCTGATCTTTAGTCTCTGGGAATTTGAGTTGGGGCTAGTCTGTGCCGCTCTGCTGGCAATGGCAGCGGGCTTTACGGTGCAGCAGTTAAGGAGGTCGGTATGACAGTGCTGACTATTTTACTCTTGGCCTGTATTACCTTTGGGACGCGCTATCTGTTTCTTGAGGGACGCTTGCCAGTGCGTCTGGGGTCAAATATTAAACTGTTTCTCAGTTATAGCGGCCCTGCGGTTTTAACCGCTATTACTATGCCGATACTGTTTGTTCATCAGCACCAGTTAGATACCAATATTGCTAACCCCTATCTCTGGGGAGCGCTTGCGGCCATTACAGCAGCCTATATAACCGCCAATATTTACTGGACGGTTGGGCTGGGTATATTGGCTTTTGCTGCGGCTAGCTACCTGAATCTCTAGTTCTTATAGCTTGCTATTCTTTGAAACTGGGATCGATTTTCTCAATAATTCTGGTCAGTGCGGCAAATTCAAGCTCACCAATGGGCTGCCCCATACTTTGCATAGTCATTAACTGCTCAGTTCTCGCCAGCACATCAGCGCCAACCGGAATCATCTGCTTACCGGTCGAGTCGCCAGCCACCTGAACTTCGCAGGCGCGCTGCATCGCCCATATGCTTTGAAAGGCCTCGGCAATACTGCGGCCACAGGCCAGTAGACCATGGTTGCGCAGTATCAGCATATTTTTATCGCCCAGATTGGCAACCAGACGCGGCTTTTCATCGTCCATTAAAGTGATGCCTTCAAAGTCGTGATAGGCGACGCGATTGTGCAGCAGTGCCGAATAGAAGTTATCGTTGCGCAGCCCCTCCTTGGAACAGGCAACGGCCATGCCGGCATTCGTATGGGTGTGGGCAATACAGACCACATCCGAGCGTGCGGCGTGAATGGCGGTATGGATCACAATGCCGGCGGGATTCACGGCATAGCCAGTCTCTTCAACTATATTACCTTCGATATCCACCTTGACCAGATTTGAGGCGGTGACTTCGCTGTAATGCAGGCCGTAGGGGTTGATTAAAAAGTGGTGCTCGTCCCCGGGCAGTTTGACGGTAATATGGTTGTAGATCAGTTCAGTCCAACCCATATAGTCAAATATGCGGTAGCAGGCTGCGAGTTGAACGCGCAATTCTTGTTCGGTCTGTGCCATTAGTTTGCCCTCTTTACGAATTTGGTCAGTATGACAATCTGTGTGCCGTTTACCCGGCCTTCTATATGTTCTTCATTGCTGGATACCAGTGAGATATTGCGCACTGCGGTGCCGCGTTTGGCGGTAAAGCTGGTGCCTTTCACATTCAGATCTTTGGTCAGGGTTACCGTATCACCTGCGGCAAGTACGGCGCCATTGCAATCTTTATGAATAACCGCATCTTCATCTATTTGACCTTCGCCAGTGGCCTGAGCCCAGCTTAGCGTCTGGTCATCCAGATAGAGCATATCCAGCAATTCCTGTGGCCAGCCCTCAGCGCTGAGTCTAGTCAGCATTCGCCATGCCATAACCTGAACCGCAGGCACCTGGCTCCACATACTGTCATTAAGGCAGCGCCAGTGATTGATATCGACGCTATCTGGATTATTGATTTGATTTGAACAGGTAGCACAGATCAGTACCGATTGGTCGGCAGTTTCATCAGAGGGTAGTACGGGAAAAACATCAAGTTGCTCGCTGCTAGAGCAAAGTTCGCAGATGGAGCCACTGCGGGCCTGAAGATCTGATTCTGTGGTCATGGTTAAACGCTGCTTATAAATTATTATTTGTTCTGCATTATAAACACCAATATAACTAAGAGTTTAAAGTAATTGCGGTTTAGCCGAAGTGATTAAACTAGACTGGCAAGTACTGCTGCGGCGGCCCAGCCGGAGCTGACGGCACCCTCAACTTTTGGCCCATCGAAGGCATCACCAGCCAATACCAGCGGTGGCAGCTCTGTGCCATCGGTCAATAACATACAGGATTCCGGGTCGACTACCGTAGGCTTGCTGTAGAGCCAGCCGTGTACCTGATAATCGGTAACTTTGGCACCTAGCAGAGGGAGCGCCGCATCAATTAATTGCTGGCCGGAGGCCATACGGTCACTATCAAAATATTTAGCGCTAAAAGCACCGCTGCCATGAATAGTTACGGCTGGGATTTTCGACACGCCTTTTTGTTGATTGTCGCTGATCCAGGCGATTGGGCTATCTTCAATAACCATTGCTCCGGGGGCGAGAATACTTGAGGGGCTATCCAGAACCGCCATTACTGCAATGCAGGCTTCATATTCAATGCGCTGCAACCTTGCCAGCTTGTCAGCAGGTATTTGAATATTGCCGGAAGCTAAAAGATCCAGGGTTTGCGGAATCGGTGAGGTGATAATCATCGATTTGGCGCTGATGCTTTCGCCATTGTCGAGCGTTGCCAGCCACTGATTATTATCTTGCGCTACCTCCAGCACTCGCACTGAACGAAGAATATTGAGGTCGATTGCCAGATATTTTGCGATAGCGGTCATGGTCGGCACGCCGCGGTAGCGCGGATGACTATTCTGATGCCCGGGATAGCTGCTGTACCACTCTTCAGCGATACCTGCTTCTATCCACTCTGCGACAGTTTTTTGAAAGCGTGGACCGCGGGCAGTCATAAACTGCGCGCCGTGATCAAAGCTGGCCTCACCAATACGCCGTCCCGCCAGACGACCGCCCAGTCCACGACCTTTGTCTACCAGCATTACATTGTGGCCTGCCTGCTGCAGATCGTTGGCGGCACTGAGTCCTGCCAGACCGGCGCCAATAATTAGAATATCAATGCTGTGCTGGATAGGGGATTTCGATGTAGGGTCGGGCATAAAGTCAGTCTTATCAGTTATTTTTTACGGGCATCGGTTCTGCAGCGCTGCGAACAGTAGCGCACTTCATGCCAGACCTTTTCCCATTTCTTGCGCCATACAAAGGGTCGCTGGCAAACAGGGCAAAGCTTGGCTGGAAAATCAGATTTTTTGAGGGTTTTTGGCATGGATAACAGTCGCTGGTTTGACTGTTATACGGCCGTCCCTGCCAGCCAGTTTAAAGCTTTTTAAGTTGGCTGGCAGTATAGGTTTTACACGGCCGTAATTTTGCAGAGTTTACATGGCTAATGTTAGAGAGCTAAAGATTGTGGCTTTTTGATAAGGGCGCCGACAATAGCACCAGATACACCGGTCTGTACCAGGGTTGCTGCAAACCAGGCTTCTGCCAGCGTCAGTGGGATTGGCATATAGACATAGCTACCCAAGCCCATCAGGCCATTACCGAGGCCCAGTAGCAGGCCGAACTTAATGCCAGTATGCAATGATTTTCCACTGATCAGCAGATCGTAGATCAGCACAAAGCAGATACTAAAGCCCAGTTTTGTGCCATAGCAGAGCAGTGCATTCATCTCTTCCATAGGGCGCCATAGGTTTGCGGTTGCCTCATAGGATGATTGCAGCAACATACCGTGGATTAAATAGTCGAGAATCGACCAGACTACAAATACAGCAATAATTGCTAATAGATTACGTTTTAACATGGTCTTGGTTCCTTTCGTTTTAGCCTTTTCAGGCGGTTATTGGAAGTACTCCCTCAGAAAAAAATCAGGTAGATAAGCCAGGCGTATAGAGCGTATTGCAACAGGTAGAAGAGCCTGTGGTTATAGGCTTTGGAGAAGCTGTAAAAAAGGCAGTTGATGGGGCCAAAGAGATTCGAGTGGTCGGTGAGCTTGCGGCTCAACTTTTCATGCTGCACTACACCGCGGTGTTGTACATAGATTCCACAGAGCACAAATAATGCAAAAACCGCCAAATCCATGATCAGTCCTTAATCCCTTAACCCCTTAATTCTTTTGGGGGAGGGAGAGAGTTATTTATCACCTATATTTAGACTATGGCGAGCAATTCTGCAAAGCCCCAGGGCTATATAGATGGCTTATTAGGCTACTGATAAGACAATAATAATGATCAGGCAGAGGACAATGGGTATGGCTACCAGGCCTACGGCAAAGTAAATCAAATGGCGGTTAGTCTTTAGCATGGCAGGATTTCCTTTTTCTGAAATAACACCGGTAAGCTAATCCAGTCGCTTTAATCCTGCATTGATCTGCCTCTATAAAAGGCTTGATCGCGACTATAAACCTATAAGTCCGCTGCCAAAATTTCTTTAATGCGTCCCTGTATCAATGGAACCAGTTCAGCTTCAAACCATGGATTTTTACGCAGCCAGAGATTGTTGCGCGGGCTTGGGTGAGGCAGTGGAATTCGGTTGGACCAGTATTCATGCCAATTTTCTACTAGCTGAGTGACGGATTTTTTTGGCTGGGAAAAATGATAATCCTGAGCATACTTTCCAATAACAATTGTGCTCTGAATATTGGAAAGTCGATTGAGAAGCTTATGGCGCCAGGTCTCTGCGCACTCGGGTCTGGGCGGCAGGTCGCCGGATTTTCCAGTGCCCGGAAAACAAAAACCCATAGGCACAATAGCTATCTGTTGCGGGTTGTAGAAAATCTCTTTGGAAATACCCATCCAGTCTCGCAGGCGATCGCCGCTGGGGTCATCGAAGGGTATACCTGAGGCGTGAACCCTGCGTCCGGGCGCCTGACCGGCAACTAAAATTTTTGCTTGCGGATGCAGTTGCAAGATCGGTCGCGCAGCATTGGGCAGATAGGGCTCGCAGATTGTGCAGGCGCGAACCTCGCAGAGTAGTGAGTTTAGATCGCCCATATTTAGTCCAAGGATTTGAGCGTGAGTTTAATCTCTGCGCGAACCTTGTCGATTTCGGCAATGGTTTTATCGGTGGCTTCAATGTCGTTGGGAATATCTTCCCAGTGATAGGACCAAATAGATTTAAGTCTTTCCGCGGCGAGACTAACAGGCTCGCTGATCAGCATACTTAAATCACTAATTAAGCCGATTTTTACCCAGCCTTTTCTTGGGCTGCCGGCAACCGGATCCTGATCGTAATGAGCGGCATAAATTATCTGTTCGAGTTCGGCAAGTTCTGAAAGTACTGAAAAAGCTGCGGTGCGAATATTGCTGTTATCTTCGGTGACTTCCATACGCCAAGCGTTGTAGCTAAAACCAACAATGGCGAAAACCACACCCAGTACGGCGGTAATATAGTAAGAGTTTAGCTTGCTTCTCAGGTTGTTCATCAGCGCTGCAACTTTTTACGAGCTCTGTATAAACGTAGCAGACTGACGGGGATTTGTTGCCTGTTTTGACTTTCGGTGAGATTAAAAAAGGGCGCTATTGCAGCGCCCTCTGTGATGCTTTTGATCTACTTGTCGAGACTCCAGATACCTGGGCCGCGGGCGGCAATAAACAAAAATGCAAAGCAGAAGAGAGCGGCTAATTCACCACCGTTAAGGATTGGGAAAAGGTGATTCATACCATGGGCCATCCAGTAGGCTGCGGCCATGGTGCCACTGCAGATAAAGGCCGCTGGGCGGGTGAATAGGCCAATCATCACTAGAGCTCCGCCAATCATCTCTATGGTGCCGGCGGCGTACATTAATGGGTTGAGTGGGTAGGGAAAATCGGCGGGAAAGTTAATTAGTTTTTGCGTGCCGTGCCAGATAAATAGAAAGCCGCTGACGATTCTTAGCAGTGCGTAGGTTTCTTCTTGATACTTGTCGAGAAAGTTCATTTATGACCCCTTTTTTATTTATAGATTTAAATAGTACCTTCTGAGTGTAATTTAATTATTCAGCAGGAGGGGATAATTTTTGCAGCGGCTTCGGCATCAGAGCCCCAGAGTTGGAGCTCTTTGGATTGTTACTTTTGCTACGCAGCACCTGCCGTAGTTAAGGCTACAACATACTCTGCACCATGACCGTGTTCACCGGCAACCTGTTTCAGGGTTTGACCTTCGGGGTTGGTGGCATTGAGGTCGTAGCCAGCCTCTGTAAAGAAATTCAAAAAGGTCACAAAGTTATCGATATTCATCCCGCGATAGGCTTTTTCCAGCAGGTGAAAATCAGTACTGACACCCTTGGGTGCCTGATAATCTAAAAAGCTTTTTACTCGCTCATCGTCAAAGACTTCGCCGAGAACTTTCTGTTTATCTTTTTTTAATGACATAACTAAATGATTCCTTTTTGCTGCTTAATTTTTGCTTTTAAATTCTGGCTAAAGAAGCTCGTTAAGCTTCTGGGCTAATATTTGATTGACCTGCTGGGGGTTGGCCTGGCCTTTAGAGGCTTTCATAATCTGACCCATAAAGCCGCCGAGCTTTTTCTTGCGCTTGGCTTCATCGGTATTGATATAGTCGTCGACCATTGCCTGATTGGCGGCCAGTACATCGGCGACCATCTGTTCCAGAGCACCGCTATCGGATACCTGCTTTAAACCGCGGGCTTCAATAATCTTATCGGCACTGCCTTCACCGGCCCAGATAGCTTCAAATACTTCTTTAGCCATTTTTCCAGAAATACTGTTGTCGGCAATACGCACAATTAATCCGGCAAGCTGTTCTGCGCTCACTGGGCTGTTGCCAATACTTAAATCCTGGCTGTTTAGGCGCGCTGAAAGTTCGCCCATGGTCCAGTTGGCAGCCAGTTTAGGGTTTTTACAGGCGCTGCTTACGGTTTCAAAATAGTTGGCCATGGCCGCATCGCTGCTGAGTATGCCGGCATCGTATTCGGACAGTTCATACTGCTCAACAAAGCGCGCCTGACGGGCATCGGGCAGTTCTGGCAGATTGCGGCGCAACTCTTCAACCTGTTCATCACTGACAACCACTGGCAGTAGATCGGGGCAGGGGAAGTAGCGGTAATCATTGGCTTCTTCTTTGCTGCGCATAGAGCGAGCAACTTTGGTCTCACCGTTATACAGGCGTGTTTCCTGAGCGATAGTGCCGCCATCTTCAATCACATCAATCTGACGGGCGACTTCGCGTTTAATCGCCTCTTCCATAAACTTAAATGAATTGAGGTTTTTGGTTTCGGTTCTGGTGCCAAGGGTATCGCTGCCGCTGGGTTTGACCGAGACATTGACGTCAAAGCGCATACTGCCCTGAGACATCTCACCATCACAGATACCTATAGAGGTAACAATACTGTGAATCTTTTTCGCAAAGGCGATCGCTTCTTCGGCATTGCTCATATCCGGTTCTGAGACGATTTCAATCAGCGGGGTGCCGGCGCGATTGAGGTCGATACCGGAAAAGCTGCTGTTAAAGTTGCCTTCGTGAAGGGATTTACCTGCATCTTCTTCAAGGTGGGCATGGTGAATGCGGACATTTTTAGTTCTGCCATCGGCGAGCTGGATCTCAACATTGCCACGACCAACTATGGGTTTTTCTAGCTGTGTGGTCTGGTAGCCTTTGGGCAGATCTGGGTAGAAGTAGTTTTTGCGCTCGAAGGCGGACACCTGACCAATCTCGGCATCAATCGCTAGGCCAAACATAATGGCGTAATTGACTGCCTGCTTATTGAGTACGGGCAGAGTTCCGGGCATGGCCAGATCAATGGCGCAGGCCTGAGTATTGGGCTCGGCACCGTAGGCGGTGCTGGCACCGGAGAATATTTTAGTTTTGGTGGCTAGCTGCACATGAATCTCTAGCCCGATCACTGTATCCCAACTCATGCGATACCCTCCGGAGCCTGTGTGTGCCAGTCGCTGGTCTGCTGGTACTGGTGGGCGGCGTTTAACATCCGCGCCTCGTCAAAGTAGTTGCCGATAATCTGCAGGCCAACTGGCTTGTCTTCAACCATGCCGCAGGGAATGGACATGCCGGGCAGGCCAGCCAGGTTGGTGGCGATGGTGTAAATATCTTCCAGATACATGGCCACTGGATCATCACCTTTGGAGCCAGCTTTAAAGGCTGGGGATGGGCAGGTGGGGCCCATAATAAGATCGACGTTTTCGAAAGCACTGACAAAATCCTGCTGAATCAGCTGGCGCACCTGTTGGGCTTTGCCGTAATAGGCATCGTAGTAACCGGCGGACAGGCAGTAGGTGCCGATCAGGATGCGTCGCTGCACTTCCTCACCAAAGCCTTCGGAACGGCTGCGGCAGTACATATCTTGCAAATCTTTAGGGTCTTCACAGCGGTAGCCATAGCGCGAGCCATCAAAGCGAGACAGGTTGGCCGAGGCTTCTGCTGGTGCGATTACATAATAGGCGGGTACTGATAGAGCCGAATTCGGTAGGCTGATTTCAACCAGTTCTGCGCCCTGAGCTTCGAGATCGGCCAGTGCAGCGCGCACAGCTTTATCGGTGCCCGGATGCAGGCCTTCGGAGAAGTACTCTTTGGGTATGCCAATTCGCAAACCTTTAACCGAACTGTTTAGGGTGGCGGTGTAATCCGGTACTTCGCGGTCGATACAGGTAGAGTCTTTGTCGTCGTAGCTGGCCATGCAGTTAAGCAGGAGTGCGCAGTCTTCTGCGGTGCGTGCCATTGGGCCGCCCTGATCGAGGCTCGAGGCAAAGGCAATCATGCCCCAGCGTGATACACGACCATAGGTTGGTTTGATTCCGCTAACCCCGCAGAGTGCTGCAGGCTGGCGAATAGAACCACCGGTATCTGTAGCTGTAGCACCCGGTGCCAGTCGTGCGGCAACAGCTGCGGCTGATCCGCCAGATGATCCGCCGGGCACTGAGTCGGTTGCCCAGGGGTTTTTAACTGGACCGTAATAGCTGGTTTCGTTGGAGGAGCCCATGGCGAACTCGTCCATATTGGTTTTACCCAATACTACAGCGCCGGCTTGCTCGAAGTTTTCAACTACGGTGGCATTGTAGGGGGGGATAAAGTTATCGAGCATTTTTGAGCCGCAGCTAGTGCGTACGCCGTCGGTGCAGAAGATATCTTTATGCAGGATGGGTACACCGCACAGCTCAGGAGCATTGCCGGCGGCCAGTCGTTGGTCGGCAGCGGCAGCGGCTTTAAGGGCCTGCTCAGCGGTAACGGTAATCACTGCATTGTAGGCAGAGTCTAGGCTGCCGATGCGGTCTAAAAAGTGCTGAGTTAACTCAACACTGGTAAATTCTTTGCTCTGCAGCCCTTTTACAAGCTCGGCGATAGTCAGGTTGTGCATTATTGGCCTGCTTATTCTATGACTTTAGGCACTAAAAATAGGCCGTCTTCGGTTTCTGGCGCTATCGCCTGCAAGGCTTCACGTCTATTGAGTTCGGTGACTTCGTCTTCACGCAGGCGCTGGGTGGCTTGCATGGGATGAGACATGGCTTCTACGCCATCGGTGTCGACTGCCTGCAGCTGATCGACAAGTTCGAGAACACTGCCTAATCGCTGCGACACTTCATTGATAGTCTCTTCGTTGATGGCGATACGCGATAGCGTCGCCAGCTTTTCAATTTCTCTGCGTTCGATACTCATTAAATTATCCGTTAGCTCTGCTCGGTAAATACCCTGAATAAGGGTCGCGTAAGGTACCATAAATAAGCCGATCAGGTTAAGGGGGTGGAGCACTTATAACACTGATTTCATATGCTTTTTTACGAGTTTTTCTACAGATGACAGCAACTTGCTAAAAGATCAGTTAGAATGTTTTAAAAATAACACAAAAGACGCAGTGAGTGCTTGCTCTGCGGTTCCGCCGCTGTTAAATTTGCCGATTAAATAAACCGTCGGTTTTGTTGTTCAAACAGGGCTAAAAATTAGGGAATATCGATTAGATGTTTAAAAAAATACGCGGGTTCTTTTCAAGTGATCTCTCGATCGATCTGGGAACAGCAAATACACTTATCTATGTGCGTGAAAAAGGTATTGTTCTCAACGAACCTTCGGTGGTTGCTATCCGCCATCACCTCGGGCAAAAAATTATTGAAGCCGTGGGTGTTGATGCAAAGCGTATGCTCGGTCGTACACCCGGCAATATCACCGCGATTCGCCCCTTAAAAGACGGGGTTATTGCAGACTTCCAGGTTACTGAGAAGATGCTGCAGCATTTTATTAAGAAAGTTCACGCGTCCAGTTTTGTTCCTCCCAGCCCCCGCGTATTGATCTGTGTACCCTGTATGGCCACCGAGGTTGAGAAGCGTGCGATTAAAGAGTCGGCCTACAGTGCCGGTGCTCGCGAGGTATTTTTGATTGAAGAACCAATGGCGGCGGCTATGGGTGCAGGCATGCCGGTTGAAGAAGCGGTAGGCTCCATGGTGGTGGATATTGGTGGTGGTACCACTGAGATCGCCATCCTGTCCTTGAACGGTGTGGTGTTCTCCGATTCTGTACGTATTGGCGGTGACCGTTTTGATGAGTCGATCGTCAACTTTGTACGTCGCAAGTATGGCAGCGTGATTGGTGACAGCACAGCTGAGCGCATCAAGATGGAAATTGGCGGTGCCTATCTGTCGAAAGAGGTTCGCGAGATCGATGTTCGCGGTCGTAACCTCGCCGAAGGTGTTCCCAAGAGCTTTACCCTTAACAGTGATGAAATTCTCGAGTCACTGCAGGAGCCGCTGGCCGGTATTGTGCAGGCGGTTAAGCGCGTACTCGAGCAGTCTCCTCCAGAGCTGGCATCTGATATTGCCGAGACTGGTATTGTATTAACCGGTGGTGGTTCGATGTTGCGTGATTTGGATCGACTGTTAACCGCTGAGACTGGCTTGCCAGTGATTCTCTCTGAAGAACCTCTGACCTGTGTGGCACGTGGTGGCGGTGAGGCACTTGAGATGATGGACAACAACAAGATTAATTCTTTAACTTTCTAAGCTGTTTGGCTAGCGGGTAGCTGCTTTGACACTGCCTGCTGGCGATCGGGAGAGGATTTATCAGAAACGTTTTTAGTAAAACATCCTCTTCGGCGAGAAAGTTTCTAAGCGTCGCATTTATCGCTCTGCTATTTATGATGGTGGACGTGTTTACCCCCTGGTTAAAACCTGTTTACAGCGCCGTCGATAATCTGGTGCGGCCTCTCTATTGGTTTTCAAATATCCCCCAGCGGGTTCAGGAGTGGGGCACCAGCAGTGTCGCTTCACGCTCTGAGCTTGAGAGCGAAAATCTGCGTCTCACAAAAGAGAGCCTGATCTACCACGGTCAATTGCAGCGTATGTCTGATCTGGCCGCCGAAAACCTGCGTCTTCGCCGCCTGCTAAATGCCACCGAGCTTGTGATGGACAGCGTACTGGTCACTGAGGTGATCGGTGTCTCAGCTAACCCCCAGCGCCATACATTAAGTATTGATCGCGGCACTGATGATGGTGTCTTTGTCGGTCAGCCACTGCTTGATGCCGAGGGGCTGATGGGGCAGATTATTACTGTTCACAAGAATCACAGTACGGCCTTATTGATCACTGACAGCAGCCACGCGCTGCCGGTGCAGGTATTGCGCAACGGTGTGCGTTCAATTGCTGAGGGTTCGTCGGATTACAATCTGCTGAGTTTAAAGTTTGTCTCGCCCACCGCCGATATTAAAGAGGGTGACAAACTGGTCAGTTCTGGGTTGGGGGGGCTTTACCCGGTTGGCTATCCAGTGGGTACGATTATAAGTATCGAGCAGGAAGCGGGAGACAGCTTTCTTAAGATCAGCGTAGATCCCTCGGCAGAGATCGATCGCAGTCGCCACTTACTCTTGCTCTACACCTCTAAAGATGGCGTTTTGGATAGCACTGAATAATGGCGCCGGTTAACCACACTGCTGCTATGTTACTGTCGCTGGTTATCGCCGTCATCTTCAGTGTTATGCCGGTCAGCGGCGACTGGATTGTCTGGAAACCCAATTTTTTATTACTGGTCACCATGGGCTGGGTTTTTCATCGACCCACGGAGTTCGGGATATTCTTTGCCGCTGGGGTCGGCTTGTTAGCAGACTTTCTTTTGCAGACAACGCTCGGCCATTCAGTGTTGGTGTTTGCCCTCTGCGGTACTCTGGTGGTTATTGTTAGTCGCTGGGTTAAGTACCTGTCGATTATTCAGCGTACATTGCTGGTTTATCTGATTATTCTTTTGGTGGGTTTTCTCGAGGCGAGCATTTTAATCTTGTCCGGGCTGCCCACGGCAATGGACCATCTGCTGATGAAAACACTGTTTTCTGCATTGACCTGGCCGCTGATCGATAAATTTATTACGCGGCTATGTATTGATGAACGCTAAGGGCTTTTTACCAATGAACGCTGAGGGCTTATTTTGCAAATAACCACCCCCCAGCTTTTACTGGCTTCTGCCTCTCCCCGTCGCAGCGATCTTCTTGAGCAGATCGGGGTGAGCTTTTCGGTGCTAGCGGTAGATATTGACGAGAGCCGTCGCGAGGGTGAATCTCCAGTCGATTATGTGTCTCGTCTGGCGGTGGAAAAAGCTCAGGCAGGCTTTAGCCGTCAAGAAGGTCAGTTGCCGAGTCTGGGGGCTGACACGATTGTGGTTTTTGACGACCAAATTTTTGGCAAGCCGCAAGATCAGAAACAGGCTGAGACAATGCTGTTGGCGCTGTCTGGCAAGGTGCATAGTGTTTACACTGCAGTGGCTATAGATAATGGCGCTGACACCGCTATGGTGATTGCAGAAACCCGGGTGGGGTTTCGCACAATTAACCAATCTGAGTGTCTCACCTACTGGCAGACCGGTGAGCCGCAGGGCAAGGCCGGCGCCTATGCGATTCAGGGTCGCGGTGGGGTTTTTGTTGAAAAACTCGAAGGCAGTTACAGTGCTGTTGTAGGTCTGCCGCTGGCAGAGACTGAGCAGCTGTTAAATAAGTTTTCTGTGCCGCTATGGAATACGGGTACAAAATAGAGTTTGGAAATGCCCTAAGTTAGAAAATGTTTTAAGCCAGGAAGTGCTATGAGCCAAGAAATACTAATCAATATTACGCCGATGGAAACCCGCGTGGCAGTTGTCGAGAACGGCGTGCCTCAGGAAATCCATGTCGAGCGCAATAAGAAGCGTGGCTTGGTTGGCAATATCTATAAGGGTAAGGTGGTTCGAGTGCTGCCCGGTATGCAGGCAGCCTTTATAGATATTGGCGAAGAGCGCACCGCATTTTTGCATGTCGATGATCTGGTTCAGCGCAGTAATAAGAAAGCCGATGCTGAATCGGCAGATATTTCCCGTCTACTTCACGATGGCCAGCAGCTCGTTGTTCAGGTGATAAAAGACCCTGTGGGCTCCAAAGGGGCACGGCTCTCTGCGGAGCTTTCCATAGCCTCCTACAATCTGGTTTATATGCCCGATGTAGATCGTATAGGTATCTCCCAGCGCCTTGAAGATGAAGAGGAACGCGAGCGACTCAAAACAACACTGACCAAGGTCGTCGATGAGTTGCAAGTCAGCGGCGGCTATATTTTGCGCACCGTTGCTGAGGGTGCCACAGAAGCTGAGTTGCGCAATGCCGTGAGTTTTCTCAATCGGCTGTGGGAGGATCTTTTAGAACGCAAGGTCTCTGCGGTAGCACCCTGTCGTCTGTATGAAGATCTGCCGCTCTACAAGCGCGTGCTGCGGGATATGGTGCGCCCCGAGGTCGAGAAAATTCGCGTTGATTCCCGTGAGATTCTCGAAAAGCTGACGTCTTTTGCTAATAAATTTAATCCGGAAATTGTCCGTCTGCTCGAGCATTACCCCGGTGAACGACCGCTGTTTTACCTTTACGGCATTGAGGATGAGATTACCAAGGCGCTTCAGCGCAAGGTGGTTCTGAAATCCGGTGGCTCTCTGGTGTTTGATCAGACGGAAGCCATGTCGACTATCGATGTGAATACGGGAGCCTTTGTCGGGCGCCGCAATCTTGAAGAAACTATCTATAAAACCAATCTTGAAGCGGCGGTGGCGATTGCTCGGCAGATGCGTATCCGCAATCTTGGTGGCATTGTTATTGTCGATTTTATCGATATGAAAAATGCTGAACACCGCCGTCAGGTGCTACGCACCTTTGAAAAAGCGGTGGGTCGAGATCGTGTTAGAACAATAATTTCAGGGGTTACCGAGCTGGGATTAGTGCAGGCAACACGCAAGCGCACCAGTCAGAGTCTCGGACAGATTATGTGTGGCGAGTGCCCGACCTGTCAGGGTCGCGGCTATGTTAAATCCCCTGAGTCAGTGAGCTACGAAATACTTCGTGATATCTTGAGAGTGGCTCGCGCCTATGAATGTGATAGTTTGCAGGTATTGGCGCCACCCTCGGTGATTGAATATCTCCTGGATGAAGACTCTTCGGAGGTGGCAGATCTAGAGCAATTTATTGGTCGGACAATTCAGTTCAGAGTTGAGAGTCTCTATCCTCTCGAACAGTTTGATATTATTCCGGTTTAATCAGACATGGCTATAGCGAAGATGGGTAAAGCATTTAAAAGCGCGATTCGCTGGCTATGGCTAACAATAGCCCTGCTGATTATCGGCACGGTAATACTGGTGGTGATCGGCCGCCAGACTATTGCCGGCATCGACAGCTACCGAGCGGACATTCAACAGATAATTGAGGACCAGATTGGCCTGCGGGTTGAGCTCGGCGAGCTCAATGGCGATTGGCCGCGACTGGTTCCGATTCTGGATATTCAGCGCGCTGTAGTTTTTGCTGAGGATAATTCCCCTGCGATTGAGGTTAGCGGTGGCCGCGCCCATCTGGATCTGTTTGAGACTATCGCCCGAAAAACCCCTATCTGGCGAGAACTGGTAGTGGATAGTTTGCAGTTAACCATGGTCGAGGACGAGACAGGTAACTGGGGATTAAAAGGGTTTGGCGGCAACTCTGATGCCGACTTGAGTCTGTTTATAGACCCGCTATCCTACAGTCGCTTAATCCGCTTTCGAGATGTGCAGGTTGTATTGCAGTTCTTTTCGGGTAAGTCGATGCTCTTGAATGGCCGCGATGTGGCGATGGAAAATGCCGATGATTTTCATCGCGCAGAACTCTCGGTGATTGTCTCTGAACAACAGCAGTCGGCCACTGAAGACGACTCCACAGCGCTGGCACAAAGCCCGGCCTACCTTTTGATTGAGGGGCATGGTGATGTCGCCGATGTAGAGAGTTTTTTCGCCGAGGGCTATTTCCGATTTGATGACTTTAATCTCTCCGAGCCGCTCGCTGACCTGTCTCGCTCTCTACTCCCCAGTTTATTCGCCAATCTTTCCGATTTTGATGCCAACGCCAACGGTGAGATATGGTTTGCGGTTCATCCCGGTGGCTCTGCGGATTTTGAGGGAATGTTGGCTATTGGTGAGATTCCATTAAACTGGTTGGCAGATGTACCGCCTATTACCAATATCAAAACTGAGGTGACCGGCTGGTTTACGCCCGGGTCGGATTGGGGGCTGCGTCTGCAGGGTTTTGATCTCGACTGGTCGGATGCGGAGATAGAGCCTCTCGATTTAGTCTTTACTCAGCGTCTGGGTTCACACTGGAAAGATTTTGATGTATCAGTTAATCATCTCGATTTAACACTGATGTCTGAGTTGCTTTCAAGTACCCAGATCGCCGATAAAAAAGTATTAAACGCGGTAGAAAATCTGCAGCCTCAGGGGGTGATTAATGCCCTGACGCTGGGCCATGATCATGTTGGATACTATGCCTCGGCCAATCTCGAAGAGATAAGTATCGCCTCGTGGAAAGGTACGCCGAGCGTTAAGGCGCTTGATGGCTATATAGAGATCTACGGCGATCGTGGTCTGTTCACAATTGCTGACAGCGATGGTTTTGAAGTGTATTTTCCCTCTGTATATAAAGACTATCTGAGTATTGATGAAGCGATGGGGTCGATCAATGTCTCCTGGCAGGCGAGCGATAAACTGCTGACGGTTCGCAGTAATAGCATTCGTACAAAGCTCGATGCCGGAAATTCAAACATCATGTTTTCTGTTCAGCAGACAATTCCTTCCGGAGGTAATCCTCCAGAGGTCAATCTGATGATTGGTGCGCGCAATCTGGATGCCCAGCATCGCAATAAATATCTGCCTTACTCTATGCCGGGCCAGCTTAACAACTGGTTGGCCGAGTCTATATTAGATATTCAGGTAGAGGAGTTTGGCCTGCTGATTCGCAACTCACCGCCAAAGTTTGATCGTTCCTCCCAGACCACTCAGTTAATGATGAAAACCACTCAGGGGGATATAGATTACGATCCTCGATGGACCGGTGTTCGCGATGCAAACAGTTTGTTGTTGGTCGATGATGGCTACACTGAAGTATTTATGGAGTCGGGCACTGTTGGTAGTACAGAGGTTAGTGATGCCAGAGTTGTCTACGCTAAACAGGGTGCCGACAATCAACCATTTCTGTTTGTCGATGCGCAGGTCGAGGGCGATTTATCCGAGCTGATCAATATTCTTGCCGAGTCTCCCCTGCGGAGTAATGTCGCTGGAATTAGTGATTGGAATTACAGTGGAAAAACCATGAGCCAGCTGGATCTGGTTATTCCCATGTCGAGAAAGACTAAGGTTGATCCCAACGAGTCCAGTCTAGTCGGTCAATATAATGTCGCAACAACAATCTCTGAGGGTTCAATTGGTATTCCCAATCGGCCAATCAACATGACCGATATTCAGGGGCAGTTGAATTTCTCTGTGGAGGAGGGTCTCTATGGCGAGGGTATTCAGGGCAATTTTTGGCAGCAGCCAATGGTCAGCCGTTTGTATAAAACTGGTGATCAGCAGAAGATAGCCTTTAGTGGCAATGTGTTGCCGGAGAGTCTTAATCAGCTGGTTGAGTTTCCATGGCAGAAGGTGGTTGTAGGTGCAGTCCCCATTGAGGGTCTAATCAGTATTCCCAAGGTAAAAGATGAGGCTATAACCCTACAGATCAGCAGTCAGCTTGAAGGTGTCGCTCTCGATCTTCCGGCACCTCTGGTTAAATCTGCGCAGGACTCTCAGGTGTTAGATATAACCTTCTATTTCTCCCCAGAGTTTGAGCGTATGACTGCAACTCTGGATGGCAGGCCTGACGTTTCTAACTCTATGGGCTCTGTTATCCCAAACTCTGTTATTACAAGCTCGGATCTACATTTTGATTTACGCTTTAATAATGGCGAATTTAATTCAGGACAGATCAGCTACGACCGACCTGCGGCTGAACTTGAAGACTCTGTATTGCGATTATCTGCTTATTTACCGACCACAGAGTTAGAACTGTGGCGGCCTCTGGCAGCTCTTTTTGAACGTTCTGAAAGCGCTGAACAGTCCCCATGGCAAACCGTTTTTGATCTGCGCTTTGACCAGTTGGAACTGGCCACTTTCCAGCTTAAAGATATCGCAGCGACAGCCACCTTTGCCGAGCAGCTAGTCGATATTGATCTGCGCAGTGATTTGGTTGAAGGGCATCTATTAGTCCCAACCGGTGAGTCACTGCAGGTGCCAGAGATTAATCTTAGTCGCTTGACTGTGCCCTCATCACTACTGAAAGAAAAAGTCACTGCATCGACCATTGATCCGCGCCGCTTTCTCGCTTTGGATATTGCTGTAGATCAGCTGATAATTGGTGAGGATAACTGGGGGTCGCTGTCCTTTGAACTGCGACCAGAAGTCTCTGGTGCAGCGTTTAATCAGATTAAAGGTAATCTATTTGGCCTTAAACCCGGCGCCTTTGAAAATCAGCCGTCGACGGAATTTTTCTGGCAATTTGATGGCAGCAGATACGCCAGTAGATTAGTAGGCCCAGTGGGCATTGATAATATTGGCGATTTTTTGAGCTCTGGTTTGGGTATTCCAAAAATTGTTGATAGTCAGTCCGGACGCTTTGTTTTTGACCTTGCCTGGCAGGATCAACCGTGGAAAATCTCCCGCGAAAATATTAGTGGTGAGTTTGCCATAGAACTCAAAGAGGGAAGTTTTTATAAGTCTCCCGGTGGTTCTGGTGCAGCCTTAAAAATGGTTAGTCTGGTTAATTTTGCCAACTGGTTACGCCGCCTAAAACTGGATTTTTCGGATGTGGTGGGCCAAAACCTTGCTTATGACAAACTTAACGGTACCTTGCACTTTGATCAGGGCGTTGCCAGTCTCAGAGATCCGCTGCGTATGAAAATGCCTTCGGGTCGTATGAGTATGGCAGGGGATTTTGATCTGCTTAACGAGCAGGTTGAAGGACGATTGGTGGCAACCCTGCCGGTGGCGACTAATTTGCCCTGGGTGGTGGCTCTGCTGGGTGGTTTGCCAGCCGCTGCTGGTGTTTATGTGACTAGCAAGCTGGTTGAAAAGCAGGTCGATCGACTGTCGAGTATCAGTTATAAGCTTTCCGGCTCCTGGGATGATGTCGATGTTGAGGTGGATCGTATATTTGCTTCTGACTTGGAAGATGCCAAGGGCGATACTAAAGCTAGTAATGGAAAGGCTGCTGACAAAGCTGCTAATAACAAGGATCAAAACGACAATGACCCAGAGAAAAAGCAGTAATCGTTTAATTGCCGCGGCCGTTCAACTGCAACCTAGCGACTCTATTGAGTCCAACCTCAGCAACACATCTAAACTGATTCAGGATGCCGTCGACCAGGGCGCGCAGCTGGTGGTAATTCCGGAAAATTTTGCCCATCTGGGTCGCAGTGATTTTGCGGCTATTGGCTTGTCTGAATCGCAGCCGCAGGGATTGGTTAGACAGTTTTTGTCGGATCAGGCTGCTCAGCACGGTATCTGGCTAGTGGCGGGAACACTGCCAATCAGTGACCCAAAAAGTTCGATTAAGCCTTATGCCCGCTGTCTATTATTTGATCCTCAGGGTAACCAATCCAGTTCCTATGACAAGATTCATCTGTTTAATGCGGAGCTAGATAAGGCTGAGTTCGGCGACGAGCAGCAGAGCGCCTATCGCGAGTCAGATAACTTTAGCAGTGGCGCTGAGGTGGTGGTGGCACAGACAGATCTCTGCCGCCTTGGAATGAGCGTTTGTTACGACCTGCGCTTTGCCGAGCTCTACCGCCAACTGGCTGATCGCGGTGCGCAGATAGCCACTGTGCCATCGGCTTTTACCGCCGCTACCGGCAGAGATCACTGGTTGTTATTACTGCGTGCTCGAGCGGTGGAAAATCAGATATTTGTAATTGGTGCCAATATGGTCGATCGCGATCATCCGCGCCGCGCGCTATGGGGTGGCAGTGCCATTATTGATCCCTGGGGTAATCTGTTGGCGAGTCTCGATGACGAGCCGGGCGTGGCTGTTGCCGAGATTGATTTAGATAGGATTGATGAAGTTAGAGCGAAGATGCCAATGGCTGAGCATAGGAAAATATAGACCCGCTAATCTACTTCATCATCCCAAAAAATCTCCCGTCATCCCAGCGCAGGCTGGGACCTCTATGGCTCGCAGCGTAATTGAATAGGTCCCAGCCTGCGCTGGGATGACGGTGCTTTCGTTGGGATAATGTTTATTCAGAAAGCTCTACTCAAGAAGCTCTACTCCGAAAGCTCTACTCAGAAAGCTCTACTCAGAAAGCTCTCGTAAGTAAGCAAAAATTTTGCGGCTTGCCGTGGTTGCTTTCTTTTCCGCCAGTTCTCGACTTGCCTGACGCTGCAGGTTACGCAACTGTTGACGATCCGCCTGCGGATACATTTCAATCAGCGCTTCGATAGCCGTTGCCCCTTCACTGATAAGGCGATCCCGCCAGTTTTCCAACTGCTGGAAATGCTGCCTATAAGTCTGCGACTGATGATCCATCATATCCAATGTCTTCTGAATAAAGCTGATATCCGCAGTGCGCATTAACTTGCCAATGTACTGAAGCTGGCGGCGCTTGCCCTCGCGGTTTTTGAGTCGTCGCGCTTCATAGATAGCGTCTCTCAAGTTTTCGGGTAATTCAAATTTACTCAGCTGACCCTCGGGCATTTCTACTAGCTGGCTGCCCATATCCTGAAGTGCATGACTCTCCCGTTTTAGTTGGGATTTACTAATCAGGTCTTCATCTTCAAATTCAGTATTATCAGTCATTAGCTATAGAACACCGTGGCCAGTCCAAGGAAGGAAACAAAACCGACTATATCGGTTACTGTTGTGAGAATTACTGATCCAGCCAGCGCTGGATCTATATTTATTCGACGCAGTAAAACCGGAAGCAGAGTGCCGGTAACCGCTGCCGCCATTAGGTTGATGCACATTGCCAGACCAATAATCAAAGCGATAGTCCAGTCATTGAACCACAGTGATACTAGAGCACCCATGACCAGCGCCCAAAGTACGCCGTTAACGGCACCAACGATAAATTCTTTACTCAGCAACCATTTGATATTGTCGCGCTCAATCTGTCCCAGTGCCATACCGCGAACCACCATGGTCAGCGTCTGACTGCCGGCAACGCCGCCCATGCTGGCAACAATTGGCATCAGAATCGCCAGTGCGACCACCTTCTCCAGAGTCTCTTCAAAAAGGCTGATCGCCGATGAGGCGAGAATTGCGCTGAGCAGGTTAAGGCCAAGCCATAGGGCACGACGGGGTGCGGTTCGGCCAATTGAGGAAAAGGTATCTTCGGTGTCACTTAAACCGGCCATTGCCAACAGCGAGTGGTCGGCATCTTCAACAATAACGTCAACCACATCATCAATGGTGATTCGACCCACCAGGCGATGCTGATCATCGACCACGGGCGCGGATACCAAATCCTGACGCTGGAACAGCTGTGCTACATCGGAGTCGGTCAGGTTGACGTGAATTGCTTCACCTTCGGTATTCATCACTTCCCTGACCGTGGTGCTAGGGCTAGAGGTGAGCATTTTACTGAGTGACAGGTTGCCGAGAAAAGTATCGGTGCGGCTAACCACAAACAGGTTATCGGTAATATCCGGCAGTTCTTCAAAGCGGCGCAGATAGCGCAGCACTACATCAATAGTAATATCCGGGCGCACCGTAATCATCTCGGTGTCCATGATTCCGCCTGCGGTGTCTTCGGCGTAGGTCAGTACCGATTCAACCCGCTGGCGATCCTGTGTGGACATTGCCTGCAGCACTTCGGGAATAACCTGATCTGGCAGCTGCTGCAGAATATCGACAATATCGTCGACATCCAGGCCCTCGGTTACCGAGGCAACCTCAGCGCCGTTCATCTGGTTGAGGAATTCCTGCTGAATATCATCGGAGAGTTCCTGCAGAACTTCACCGGCAATCTCCGAGTCTACCAGTTGCCAGAGTACATCCCGTGAACGCGGCGGGGCGGTTTCAAGCTGGTGGGCAATATCTGGTGGCGTGAGATTGTTGAGAATATGACGCACCTGATTAAGGGTGCCGGGATCGATGCCGGTGCCGAGCTTGGTCAATAGGCTGTTATCGGGATTGTTCATGCATCGCTCCATTGTTCCATAGCTAGGGGCTGAGGACTGAGGTGAAAATTTTCAGCCTAGCTATTTTAACTAGCTATTTTAACTAGCAAATCGGCAGATCGGTAGTTATTACTGCTTCTTCAGTGCAAACAATAATTGAGAGTGCAGTTTTTTGGGTTATTCGCCTTCGCCAAAGTAATCCGCAAGCAACTCAGAAATTGCCTGCTGGGCTTCACTTTCATCTTCGCCGTCGAATTCAAATATCAGACTGGTGCCCTGGCTGGCGGCTAGCAACATCAGCGACATAATGCTCTTGGCATCCACCAGAGGTTCTTTTGTACCAGTGCGAATAGTACATAGATAATGCCCTGAAGTGCTGGCCAACTTGGTGGCGGCTCGGGCGTGCAGGCCAAGTTTATTAATGATTTCGAGCTGGCAGCGAATCATAGTCTGGAAGTCCGTTTAATTACTGTGAGAGTTCTTTGTGCACAACCTGCACAAAGGGATGTTGAGTGGCGAAGTGCTCGTGGAGCCTGTTGGCCAGATACACAGATCGATGTTGGCCGCCGGTACAGCCTATAGAAACGGTTAGATAGCTGCGGTTATTCTGCTGAAATTTTGGAATCCAGCGGGTTAAAAAACCAATAATATCGGCGAGCATCGAGGCGACTTCAACCTGACTCTCTAAAAACTCAATAACCCCTTCATCATTTCCGGTCTGGTTCTTGAGCTGCTGCTTCCAATAGGGGTTGGGCAGGCAGCGCACATCAAAGACAAAATCGGAATCGGAGGGCACGCCGCGCTTAAAGCCAAAGGATTCAAAGAGGATAGACATATGCTCCGGATTATTCGGGACAATGGTATTTTTTACCAGATCGCGCAATTGATGCAGCGTTAGCCTGGAAGTATCTATAGAGCGATCGGCAATATCCGAGATCGGGCTGAGTAGCGACTTCTCCAGATCAATCGCCTCTTTAAGGCCGATAGTTTCAGTACTCAGCGGATGGCGGCGGCGAGTTTCGCTGTAGCGGCGCAGTAGATCTGTGCGTCGCGCATAGAGGAAGAGCACGCTGACACTAACGCCATCGGCTTCAATAATTTTAAGGATTTCCGGAATCTTGCTCAGATCACCGACCAGATTGCGCGCGTCGATACCCACGGCAATATTCAGCTCTTCATGATTATCATTGCTGTTCAGTTGGGTAATCAGGTTTTGCAGTAAACTGGCCGGCAGATTATCAATACAGGTAAAGCCAACGTCCTCAAGGATATTGAGTGCTGAGGTTTTTCCGGACCCGGAGTGGCCGCTGATAATCACCAGGCGCATGGTTAGGCGAGTCGCTCTAATTGCAGCGCGGTATTAAACAGATCTTCGTCGTTGCTGCACTGGCGCAGTGACTGTCGAGACTGGTCGTTTTGCATAATAGCGGCAACCCGTGCCAGCGTCGCCAGATGCTCATCGTTTTGTTCTTCAGGCACGATAAGGGCAAAAATCAGATCGACCGGCTGATCGTCCAGAGCGCCAAAATCTACCGGATCTTCCAATTTGATTAAACATCCATGGATTCGATTGAAGCCAGAGACCCGGCAGTGGGGGATGGCAACGCCTTCCCCTATACCGGTGCTGCCGAGTCGCTCGCGCGCGACCAGGTTGTGGAACAATGTGTCTGCCTGCTCAGTATTGCCGCCCAGTTGATCAGTTACAAAGGCTGACAGATTTTCAAGAACACGCTTCTTGCTGCCGCCAGGTAGATCGCACTGGGTCATTTTTTGAGTCAGGATGTCGGTGATTTTCATGGATAAAACTAACGGCCTCGATGTTTCTCTTTATATTTGATTAACTGGCGGTCAAGTTTATCAGTCAGCGCGTCAATCGCGGCATATAAATCTTCGTGCTGAGCGTTGGCGAATAGTTCTGCGCCGCTGACATGGACTGTGGCTTCAGCATTTTGAGAAAGTTTGTCGACTGAGAGAATAACTGATGTGCTGGTGATTTGTTCGTAATGCCGTTCTAGTTTTGAAAGTTTGTTCGTAACGTAATCTCTAATAGGTGAGGTGACTTCGAGATGATGCCCACTAATTGTTAACTGCATGCAGTACTCCTTGCTTTGTTAATTGAAACTCTACTCTTATAACTAAAATCTTTTACGCTGGCTGGAGGATGGAATGCCCATGCTCTCTCTATACTTGGCAACCGTTCGGCGAGCGACTTGAATGCCCTGTTCCTCGAGAAGGGAGGTAAGCTTGTTGTCGCTGAGTGGCTTTGCGGGTTGTTCTGCGCCAATCATTTCTTTTAGGATAGCGCAAACCGCGGTTGATGAACACTCCCCGCCGCCAGAGGTTCCCACATGACTGGAAAAGAAATATTTCAGTTCATAAATTCCCTGAGGCGTGGCCAGATATTTGCTCGTGGTCACTCGCGAAATAGTCGATTCATGCAGTTCCAGTTCCGTGGCAATATCTGATAACACCATGGGTTTCATCGCCACTGGGCCGTAGTCGAGAAAACCCTGCTGCAGCTCGACGATGGTCATGGCAACGCGCATCAGCGTTTCGTTGCGGCTTTCAATACTGCGCAAAAACCACCGCGCCTCGGCAAGGTTGTCTTTTAAAAATTGATTGTCATCACTGGTGTCTGAACGCTTGATCAATGCCGAGTAGGAGTCATTGATACGCAGCCGCGGCATATTGCTATCGTTGAGCTGTACCTTCCAGCGGCCATTAATTTTTTCTACATAGGCATCTGGAACAATGTAATCAATATCGTTGCTATTCAGTGCTTCGCCGGGGCGTGGGTTAAGGCTGCGAATCAATAGCAGGGCACCCTCGAGTTGGTCGGCGCTAAGTCCGGCTTTTTTCGCCATACGAACATTGTCGATAGCGGCAATATCTTCGAGAAAGTCAGTGACTAAGAGTAGCGCTGATTGCAGATATTCAGTTTCTGGTGCTAGCTGGTTTAGCTGAATTAACAGGCATTCACGGATATTGCGGGCAAACACACCCGGCGGGTCGAACTGCTGCAGTCGATGTAAGACAGCAACCAGTTCATCTTCTTGAATCTGTTCTTCACTAATTGTTTCGGATTCTGCCTGTTGAATATGAGCGACTACATCAAACAGGTCTTCGCTAATAAATCCGGAACTATCAATCGCATCAATAAAGGCCGTGGCAATTTCTCGGTCACCATCTGAAAATGGTGTCAGGTTGAGTTGCCATTCCAGATGCCCCTGAAAGGATTCGGTGACCTGATAGACCTGTTCGAGGTTAACTTCTCCCCCGGAACTGTTAGAGGTTGAGGGGTTGTAGACATCGTCCCAGTTGGCATCGACCGGCAAATCCTGAGGAATCTGCTCGCTCCATTCATAGTCAGAATTTTGCTCGTCGGCTTTTTCTTTATCCTGCTTGGTGGTTAGTTCGCCAGAATTTTCTTGATGGGTTTCGTTGGACGATTGCGACGACTGCTGTGTCTCTGGAACTGACTCACCACTGTTATCTTCTTCGATTTCCAGCAGTGGATTATTGTAGAGCTGTTCGATCATTTCCTGGCGCAGTTCCAGCGTCGACAACTGCAATAGGCGAATGGCCTGCTGCAACTGAGGAGTCATGGTCAGCTGTTGGCTGAATTTTAACTGGAGGCCTTGGCGCATGCCGTGAATATCGCTATTAACTAAAGAGTCTGCAATTTTAGTGCCAATTCATTGTTGCTGGCAATCGGCTATTGCATAAATAGGCTTTTATTTAGGCTTTTATTCAGGGTTAAACTTATTTTACGGGCTTTAGGTGGAGAGCTTTTGCGTGAAAAGCCTAAAGTGTAAAGTTTTCACCCAGATAGGTTTTTATAACATTGGCATCACTGAGGATATCTTCGGTGGTTCCCTCGGCGATCACATGGCCCTCGCCAATAATGTAGGCGTGCTCGCAAATATCCAGAGTTTCACGCACATTGTGGTCGGTGATAAGAACCCCGATACCGCTGTCGCGCAGATGGCGAATAATGTTTTTGATATCGGTGACCGAGATCGGATCAACTCCGGCAAAGGGTTCATCGAGAAGAATAAACTGCGGGTTTGCCGCCAGTGCGCGGGCAATCTCAACTCTGCGGCGCTCTCCTCCAGACAAGCTCATACCGGGACTTTTGGCCAGATGTGAGATATGAAATTCATTCATCAGCTCTTCAAGACGCTGTTTGCGCTGGGCGCGGCTGAGATCTTTTTGAGTTTCCAGAATGGCGAGAATATTATCTTCAACGCTGAGCTTGCGAAATACCGAAGGCTCCTGAGGCAGATAGCCGAGACCGCGACGCGCTCGCCCATGCATTGGCAGTGCGGTTATATCATCGTTATCAATGGTGATGGTGCCATTATCCTGATTGACCAGACCGATAATCATATAAAAACAGGTGGTCTTGCCGGCGCCGTTGGGCCCTAACAGTCCAACAATTTCGCCCTGCTTAACCGACATGGATACATCTTTAACAACTGGTCGTTTGCCGTAGGCCTTGGCCAGATTGCGCGCTTCTAAAATTGCCATCAGGGAGTAGTCTCTTGTGGAGTGGATTCCTGCACCGATGGCGGAATAACCAACTGAATACGTTTTTGTTCACCGAGATCGTTGCCTTTGGCTTTCCATGTCTCATTCTTGATATCGTAGTCGATCGAATCGCCTTTAATAATCGTGCCATTGCGCGACAGAACCGCATTGCGCTTAAGGATAATCTGGTCACTGGCTAGCAGGTAGTCGATATGTTCTGCTCGAGCAACCAGCATCGCGCCCTCAGCCTGAGGTCTCTGCTGATAACTTGCCGGTGTGCCGGTGCACTCAATACGACTGATCTTGCTGCCCTGATAGTGCAGTGTAATCTCTTCAGCTTCGATAAGAATACTGCCCTGACTAATAATCACATTGCCGCTATAGACGGTCAGGCCGGTTTTTTCGTTGCGTTCTGCCGAGTCGGATTCAATCGATATGGTTTGCTGGCGATCATCTGGCAGTGCCGCCGCCATAGCTGAAAGCAACAGGCTAAGAATCAACAGAGTGGCTGATCTGTAAATTTTGGATAAGCTTATGCTAGATAGGCTTTTACTAGATAGGTTTTTACTAGATAGGTTTTTACTAGATAGGCTTTTACTAAATAGGCTCATGGATCACTCGAACGTTAGATTTGATAGTAAAAATTTCCTTGATCAGGTCGATATGCAGTCCGCTGCCAGAGACATTACTCTGCGGCGCAAGCAGTTTAAATGAACTCTCTGTCTGGGCAATATTAGTCTCGGTAAAGAAGGTTAAATGCTCGGTGGTAAGCTGGGCAAGATCATCGCCGCTATTGATATCGGCGCGAACATTGCCATCCAGGTTGAGCACCCCTATTTTACTGTCCAGTTGACCCAGAGAGGCCTGCAGTTTTAATGGCTTACCCGACGGACGATAAGTGACAAACTCCGGTTCGCTTATCGCCAGTACCGAAGAGCCTTCATAAAATTCTATGCGCGGTGAGTTAAGAGAAAACTTCTCGTTGCCCTGTGCTGAAAAACGGCGGCTGGTAATCTCTTTCATATAACTGTCGGCGCGCGGATCCTTTTCAAATTGATCGCCACTCTGGCGAACAAAAGACTCTGGCGGCGAATCCCAGATCAGTAGAAAACCACCGACCATCAGTGCCAGAAAAAATGTCAGTAACGCCTGTCGAATCATTGATAGGTTGCCAGTATTGCGTCTAATTTATCCTGCGCGGCAAGAATCATCTCGGCGGCTTCGCGAACCGCACCATTGCCGCCACAGCGGCTGGTTTGCCAGATGGCACTGGCAGCCACAGTGGCGCTGCCATTGGCGACAGTCATGCCCAGTCCAACTCGGTTGATCACCGCAAGGTCTGGCAGGTCGTCGCCGATAAAAGCGATTTCATCCATCTGAATATCCATTGTTTCCAGCAGTTCACCGAGGGCGGTAAGCTTGTCTTCTCGGCCTTGAACTACAGGCGAAATGCCTAATTCATCGGCGCGGCGCTGCAGCAATTTGGAGACCCGTCCAGTAATAATGCCGACCTGAACTCCGCCGCGTTGCAGTAGTTTAATGCCCAGGCCATCCTGGATGTCGAAGGCCTTGAGTTCTTCGCCATTGTTGCCGTAGTAGAGATGACCGTCGGTGAGAACGCCGTCGACATCGAGCAGCAGCAACTTGATTTTTTTGGCAGCGGCGACCGCCGCGCTGTTTAAACTAGTCATCAGATTACACGACTCCCGCACGAAGAATATCGTGCATATGTAGCACACCGATTGGGTGATGATTTTCATCTTCGACAATCAGCGCGGTGATCGAACTGTCTTCCATAATCTTCAGCGCCTGTGCGGCGAGGATTTCACCATTAATCGTTTTTGGATTGGCCGACATAACATCTGCCATAGTGGCGCTATTAATATCCACCTTGCCATCGACAATACGACGCAAATCGCCATCGGTGAAAACACCGAGCAATGTATTGTCTTCAGAAACCACGGTTGTCATACCAAAGCCTTTTTCGGTCATCACCAACAGTGCCTGATGCAGTGGCTGGTCGGCCTTAACTCGGGGTACCTGACTGTCTTTATGCATAATATCGGTCACCCGAAGCAGCAGTTTTCGTCCCAGAGCACCGCTAGGATGGGAGAAGGCAAAGTCTTCGGCACTAAAGCCGCGAGATTCAAGCAGCGCGATAGCCAGAGCATCACCCATCGCCAGAGTCACGGTGGTGCTAGTAGTGGGGGCCAGATTTAACGGGCAGGCTTCGCTGTCAACGCTGACATCAAGATTGGCGCTGGCCGCTTTGGATAACACTGAATCGGGGTTGCCGGTCATGCTGATCAGTGGAATACCCAGACGTTTGATCAGCGGCAGAATGGTGACAACCTCTGCCGTGCTGCCCGAATTTGAAATCGCAATCACCACATCATTTTTGGTGATCATGCCCAGATCGCCATGACAGGCTTCGCCGGGGTGAACAAAAAATGAGGGGGTGCCGGTACTGGCGAGAGTAGCTGCAATCTTGTTGCCAATATGACCGGATTTACCCATGCCAGTAATAACAACCCGACCTTCACAGTTGAGCATGGTCTTGCAGGCAGTTACAAAGTTATCGTCCAGGCGGCCTAACAGCTGCTCGACGGCATCCGCTTCCATTTTAATGGTGCGCTTTGCGGAGGTTAAAAAATCTGTCGCAGTCATAATTTAGTCACTAGTGTTTTTTGGGCGGGAGCCATTTTGGTGCAAGTATAAACGCCATTATAGAGTGAAACTTGCGGGTGGCGAAATAGAGCCCGATTATGCTTTTTTATACGCCCTAAGCGGCTTTTTGTTAAGAGCGCTATCCGGCGGTTACCACATAGGGCCAGAGGATCAAGTAATAGAGGCCATAACCACTGACAAGAATAAACCCAAAGCGTCGCGACAGTCTTGCTGGAGTGCCACTTCTGGCACCTCTAAAGAGAGCGAAGGCAATCATGGCGATCAGCAGAATAGTCATGGCCGCAAGGCTTAAAAAGTCTCTGGAAAAAACTTCCGGTGTCAGAGCTATGGGTGCAATTGCGCCGGCGGAGGTCATAACCAGCATAATATTAAATAGATTTGAGCCGAACACATTGCCTATAGCAATATCGTGATGGCCACGCAGTGCACTTACCGCCGAAGCGGCCAGCTCTGGCAGGCTGGTGCCGATGGCAACCACTGTCAGCCCAATAACTAACTCGCTGATACCCATAGATTGGGCAATAGTTTTGGCGCTCCAGACGGTGACTTCGGCACTTGCCAGCAGCACGATTAAGCCAACCACAAACCACAGACCGGCAGCGGCCATAGTGATATCGGGAATCTCTTCACCGGCGGCGACCTCTTCCGGACTAGTGTGATTTTTTTTGTATTTAATGGCGATAAAAATTAATGGGAAAATCAGCGAGCCAAGCAAGAGGCTTTCGCTGCGCCCCAAATAACCATCGTAGAGGCAGAGACCGGCAGCGGCGGTGATCAATAGAAGTACCACAGCCTCTTGAGAGAGCAGGTGTTTTTGTACTGGAATCGGCGCGATCAGCGCGGTGATACCCAGCACCAGACCTATATTGGCCAGATTTGAACCCAGAGCATTGCCTACCGCTAGCTCGGTGGCTTGATTGAGTGCAGCATTGACCGAGACCAGAATTTCAGGGGCTGAGGTGCCTATGGAGACGACTGTTAAACCAATAACTAGCGGTGAGATGCCATAATTTCTGGCCGCACCAGCACTGCCGGCAACGAACCGATCCGCTCCCCAAAGCAGGCCTAGAACACCAACAATCAGGCCCAAAGCGGGTAGTAACAGTGCACTCATAATTTCTCCATATTACCGCTATATGCAAAGCGGGTTCTATTTCTTCAAAAGTTTGGGGATGTTATAGTGCTCGGCGGTTAATGTCAGCAAACTTAAGCGCTGAAATCGCACTATTGATTACTGGCTTGTAATAATAGTCTGTTGAATAAGAAATTACGTAAGTAGCGTGCAAACGTTATTGATTGGTTAATACCTTTAATACCTAGGGAGTGGGTTTATGAGAAGAGTGGATATGGGTTTTAAAAAATGGATTGCGGTTGCCATGCTAACCGTCTTGGCACCTTTGAGTTTTGCGGCAGAGACAGCCGCAGATCCCTACAAAAAAATTGAACAGGTCACGGTTGAGTTGCTGGATATTATTGCCACCTACCGGGAAAGCTACCCAGAAACCGAAGTCGCTTACTTCGGCAAATTGGATCAGCTGTTGTCCGCCCATGTGGACTTTGGCTTTATTGCCCGCAATGTCATGGGCAGCTACGGTCGGTCGGCAAGCCCGGAACAGCGCACACAATTTGCTCAGACCTTTCGCAATGGTCTGGTGGAAACCTATGGTCGCGGTCTGATCAGCTACAACGATCAAAAAATTGTATTGCTCGATGCTGCGCCAGTGGCAAAAGGGCAGAGAAGAGTCACTGTAAAACAAGAGATTCGCAGCTCTGACAACGTTTACCCGCTGGAGTACAGTCTCGCTCGCAAGAAGTCTGGTGAGTGGATGGTGGTTAATGTGGTGATCAATGGTATTAATCTCGGTAAGACCTTCCGTAATCAGTTTGTTCAGTCGGCCCAGAGATCTGCTGGCGATATCGATCAGGTGATCGGCGGTTGGCTGTCTGACTCGGAATAACAAATTATCCCAATGGTACGCCGTGATTAACCGGCGTACCTCTATTTACAAAAGAGTAATCTATGAATCCTGAAGACGTAAAAGCACTCCTCGAAAATGCCTTGGTTGATTGTCAGTTTCAAGTTGAGAGCGAGGGCAGCCACTTTAATATTGTTGCTATTGGTGAAATTTTTGAGGGCAAGCGACCAGTACAGCGTCAGCAGGCTATTTATGCGGTGCTAAATGAAAAGATTTCCTCCGGTGCCATGCATGCGGTCAATATGAAAATTTTCACCCCGGCTGAATGGTCTGCTCGATCAGCTTAATTACGGTTCCTGAGTCAAAGTTATTTTATTAAGGTTGTTTGATGGATAAGTTAATAATTCAAGGTGGCGGACCGCTTCGCGGTGAAGTTTGGATCTCTGGTTCAAAGAATGCCGCGCTGCCAATACTCTCGGCGACGCTGCTCTCCGAAGGGCTGGTAACCGTTGCCAATCTGCCGCACCTGCAGGATGTGACTACCACTATTGAGCTGCTCGGTTCACTAGGTGTCACCGTTAGCATCGACGAAAAAATGCAGCTCGAAGTCGATAACTCGACACTGCACAGCCGCACCGCGCCCTATGATCTGGTCAAGACCATGCGCGCTTCGATTCTGGTACTGGGTCCGCTATTGGCCCGATACGGCGAAGCCAATGTATCCTTTCCCGGCGGCTGTGCTATCGGTAGTCGACCTGTAGATCTTCACCTGCGTGGTCTTGAGGCCATGGGTGCAACTATCGAAATTGAAGATGGTTATATCAAGGCGCGCAGCGACGGACGCTTGGTAGGCTGTCATATCCTGATGGATATAGTTTCAGTGGGTGCCACCGAAAACCTAATGATGGCTGCGGCACTGGCCGATGGTCAGACAGTGATTGAAAATGCCGCTCGCGAACCAGAGATTGTCGACTTGGCCAACTGTCTGAATGCCTGGGGTGCTGATGTGCAGGGTGCAGGTTCAAATCGCCTAGTGATTAATGGCGTTGAAAGCATAGAAGGTGGCCATTTTACTGTGATGCCCGATCGCATTGAAACCGGAACCTATCTGGCCGCTGCTGTAGCGACCCGAGGTCGGGTTAAGGTGACGCAAACCGATCCAAGTTCACTTGAGGCGGTATTGTTAAAGCTCCAAGAAACCGGTGCTATTATCACCCAGGGTGAAGATTGGATTGAGCTGGATATGAAGGGCAAAAGACCCAAGGCGGTCAGTCTTAGAACTGCCCCTTACCCGGCTTTCCCCACCGATATGCAGGCTCAGCTGACAGCGATAAATGCCGTTGCTGATGGCACAGGTGTGGTAGTTGAGACGATTTTTGAAAACCGCCTGATGCAGGTTCAAGAACTGAATCGCATGGGTGCAGTGATCAGCGTTGAAGCCAATACCGCAGTCGTAACCGGTGTTGAGCGCTTAAAAGCTGCCCCGGTAATGGCCTCTGATCTGCGCGCTTCTGCTGCACTGGTTATTGCCGCACTGGTTGCCGATGGTGAGACTGTGGTGGATCGTATCTATCATATTGATCGAGGCTATGAATGTATTGAAGAAAAAATGCATCTACTGGGTGCCAGAATTAAACGCGTACCCGGATAGATTGAGACTTATTACTAAGCTTAAATATAAGCTGAGACAAGAGATAGCAGATAGAGCCATGACACAGATAACCATAGCCCTGACCAAGGGTCGAATATTAAAAGAGACATTGCCGCTTTTAGCAAGCGCTGGAATTGTTCCTGCAGAGGATATTTTCTCCAGCCGCAAGCTGGTATTTCCCACCAATCGTGACAATGTTCGCTTAATTATTTTGCGCGGTTCCGATGTGACTACCTATGTGCAGTTCGGTGCTGCAGATATAGGTGTTGCCGGAAAAGATATGCTTCTCGAACATCAGGGTGACGGTTACTACGAGCCTCTCGATCTGGGTATTGCCCGCTGTAAATTAATGACTGCAGTGCCTGTGGGTTCTACCCAGCAGCACAGCAGACTGCGCGTGGCGACTAAATATATCAATGTGGCGCGCCAGTACTATGCCGAGCAGGGCAGGCAGGCTGACCTGATTAAACTTTACGGTGCCATGGAGCTTGCGCCGATACTCGATCTTGCACAAGAGATTGTCGATATTGTCGATACAGGCAATACGCTTAAGGCCAACGGCCTTGAAGCCCGTGAAGAGATCGCCGAGATCAGCTCGCGACTAATCGTCAATAAAGCGGCAATGAAAACCAAATTTGCCGAAGTTCAGGCAATTGTCGATGCACTTAAAGAGGCGGTGGAGAGTAAGCAATGACCGTTGCTATCAGTAAACTGCGCGCTAGCGACGAGGGTTTTGATCAAACCCTTGAGAAGCTGATTGCCTGGGATATGGTCTCGGATACTGCGGTTGAAGAAACTGTTAGCGGTATTCTGCGCCAGGTTAGAACTCAGGGTGATCAGGCGTTAATTGAATTTACCAATCGTTTTGATCGCCGACAGGTTGAGACCATTGATCAGTTGTCGATATCCGCAGAGCAACTTCAGGAAGCACTGCAATCTATTGACAGTGAATCCCGTCAGGCGCTGGAGACAGCCGCCACAAGAATTCGTGACTACCACAATCACCAGACTCAGGAATCCTGGCAGTATCAGGAAGCCGATGGCACAACGCTTGGGCAAAAGATTACGCCTCTGGATCGCGTGGGAATCTATGTGCCAGGCGGCAAGGCCAGCTATCCCTCTTCAGTCTTGATGAACTGTATCCCCGCTCGAGTTGCCGGTGTTCGCGAGGTAATTATGATGGTGCCCGCGCCGGATGCTGAGTTGAGCCCTATGGTTCTGGCTGCCGCCGCGATTGCCGGTGTTGATCAGGTATTTACCGTCGGCGGTGCTCAGGCCGTTGCCGCGCTGGCCTATGGTACCGAGACTGTACCCAAGGTGGATAAAATTGTCGGTCCCGGCAATATCTATGTAGCCACCGCCAAGCGTATGGTGTTTGGTTCTGTAGGTCTGGATATGGTCGCCGGTCCCAGTGAAATACTGGTGGTTTGCGATGGCCAAACTGATCCCGACTGGATTGCCATGGATCTGTTTTCTCAAGCGGAACATGATGAAGATGCCCAGTCTATTTTTATCTCTTGGGATGCAGACTATATAGAAGCAGTACACCGCAGTATCTGCAAACTGTTGCCAGAGATGGAGCGTAAAGAGATTATCAGTCAATCTCTCGAGAACCGAGGTGCATTAATTGAGGTTGCCGACCAACAGCAGGCGATAGAGTTAATCAATCGCATCGCGCCCGAGCACCTTGAGTTGTCTGTGGAAGATCCCCAGGCCTGGCTGCCAGAAATCCGCCATGCGGGCGCTATTTTTATGGGTCGCCACACCGCTGAAGCTCTGGGTGATTACTGTGCCGGCCCCAACCATGTGTTGCCAACATCGGCGACGGCGCGTTTTTCATCGCCGCTGGGTGTCTATGATTTTCAGAAGCGCAGCTCATTGATTTACTGCTCTGAGCAGGGTGCCTCTGAGTTGGGTAAAGTTGCCTCTGTACTGGGTCGCAGCGAATCGCTGACAGCTCATGCGCGGTCGGCGGAATATCGAATTAAAAGCACAAAATAAGAGAGTGCTAACAGCTATGGTTTTGAAGAATTATGAGTAAGTACTGGAGTGATTTTGTTGTCAGCCTTGATCCCTATACACCTGGGGAGCAGCCGGCGGTTAACAATTTAACCAAGCTAAATACCAATGAAAATCCCTATCCTCCATCGCCAAAAGTACTTCAGGCGATGGAAGATGCCGTGAATGGGGATTTGCGTCTCTATCCGCCACCTAATGCGGACCAGCTTAAACAGACCATCGCTGACTACTATCAACTGAATACAGACCAGATATTTGTTGGCAATGGTTCCGATGAGGTGCTGGCGCATATTTTCAACGGTCTTTTTCGACAGACTCAGGGAATTCTATTTCCCGATATTAGCTACAGCTTCTATCCGGTCTACTGTGGGCTCTATGCTATCCAGTACAGCAAGGTACCGCTGGCGGAGGATTTTTCTCTGGATCTGGATAAATACAGCCGTCCCAATGGCGGGATTATTTTCCCCAACCCCAATGCGCCCACAGGTCGTCTTCTGGCGCTCGACAAAATTGAGAAGCTATTGCAGTCAAATACTGAGTCGGTAGTAGTTGTAGATGAGGCCTATATAGATTTTGCCGAGAGCGGCTCCAGTGCAGTGGCGCTGGTAAATAAATACGACAACCTTTTGGTTGTTCAGACCATGTCTAAATCGCGCTCGCTGGCGGGTTTGCGGATTGGTTACGCCATGGGTTCCGCGGAGCTTATCGAAGGCCTCGAGCGGATTAAAAACAGTTTTAACTCCTACCCGCTCGGCCATGTACAGATAGCCGCAGGTGTTGCTGCGTTTAAAGATAAGCAGTATTTCGAAGAGATACGTCAGGTGGTGATCAATAGTCGTGAAAAGCTCAGTGAACAGTTTGAATCACTGGGATTTGAGGTATTGCCCTCGGCGGCTAACTTTATCTTTGTTCGCCACCCCGAACTGAATGCTGAAACTCTAGCTCAATCACTGCGCGAGAAGAAGGTGATTGTGCGCTACTTTAACAAGCCGCGTATCAATGAGTTTTTGCGGATTACCGTGGGCAGCGAAGACCAAAATCAACTGTTGATCCATAGCCTGCAGGCTATTATCAATCCTTAAGAGCCGATTAATTGCCCGAGTTAGTCGGCCGTATACCGGCCACTGCAGTCACGCCAAAGGTTTCACCCTGACGCCATATCTCCAGTTCAATCGGTGTTCCGGGTGCCACATCGGCAATCTGATTAACGCTGGTCTGGCGATCGCTGACCGGCTCACCATTAATTGCAATGACTATATCCCCGGGTTGAATACCGGCCAGGTGTGCCGGGCTGCTATTGTAAATAGCGCGCACTAACAGGCCATTGGAAATATTTAAATTCAGTCGCTTGGCAATTTGCGGGGTCAGCGGAAAGGCCTCCATTCCGACCCAGCCACGCACCACATAGCCGTAGCTAATAATATCTTTAAGTACTTTTGCCGCGGTGTCCGCCGGAATAGCAAAGCTGATTCCGGCGGAACCGGATTGGTTGAGTATTGCCGTATTTACCCCGAGCAGATTGCCATAGCTATCGACCAGCGCACCGCCAGAATTGCCCGGATTAATATCGGCATCGGTCTGAATAAAGTTTTCAAAGGTGTTTAGCCCGAGACCATTGCGCCCCTTGGCGCTGATAATGCCCTGAGTTACGGTTTGCCCGACACCGTAGGGATTGCCGATCGCCAACACCACATCACCGATTTTGGCCTGCGCCGGTTCGCCGATTGAGATCGGCTGTAAGTTTTCGCTGGCTATTTTAAGTACCGCCAAATCGGTCTCGGGATCTTTTCCGACAACCGCAGCGGCGGCTTCAGTGCCGTCATAGAGCAGCACCAGAATCTGGTCGGCGCCGTCGATTACATGGTTGTTGGTAAGGATAAAGCCATCGCTCTGCATAATGACCCCAGAGCCAAGAGAGGATTGCACGCGTTGCTTAGGCTTATCAAAAAGGCGGCGAAAATAGGGATCATCCAACAGAGGATGATTGGCTGATTTAGTCACTGTGCGGGTATAGATATTCACCACTGAGGGTGCTGCGCGGTTGACTGCGTCAGAATAGGAGGCGGGCCCGGACCATTGATTAGATGATCCGTTTTGCTGTAAATCCATCAGCCGCTGATCAGCGCTGTCACGCTGTTGGCGGAATTCCGGGAAAACCACCAACAACAGCGCCGCAACAAATAATCCGACCAGCATGGGCTTGCCGATGTAACCTACAACAAAGTTGATGGTGCGATTATTGATCATGCGGGTCTCTTTTCTGCCAAAGCGCTTAACTGATCTTGATTATGGCACAAAAATTTGGCGGTTTAGCGCAATAGGTTAGAAAGTCTTGGGTCGGGAGTTTTTGCCTTGCGGTAAACCAAAATCACATGACCAATGGATTGAACCAGTTGGGCATTGTTATCTTTGCAGATAGTTTCAGTCAGCGCTTTCTTGGCATCGCGATCATCGGCGACCAATTTAATTTTGATTAGCTCGTGATCGTTGAGTGCACGGGCAATCTCAGCACTCACGTTTTCACTGAGACCATTTCCTGCAACTGTCACTACAGGCTTAAGATTATGGCCTAATCGACGTAAATGTTTTTTATCCTCGTTGGAACTTGTCATAATATGGTCTCATTTTAAAGGGCGGTCCTTCTGAAGGTCGGCTATTCTAGCGAAAACCACACCATGGCGAAATCTAAAAATCGTAGTTGGATAAAACAACATGTAAAAGACCCCTATGTGCAACAGTCACAAAAGGATGGTTATAGATCACGTGCAAGTTATAAATTGCTCGAGATTATCGGCAAGGACGGTATGATCCGTCCCGGAATGACCGTCGTAGACTTAGGTGCAGCCCCGGGTGGTTGGTCACAGGTGGCTGCAGAATTGGTCGGTCACGAGGGCAGAGTTCACGCGGTCGATCTGCTGCCGATGGACGGAATTGCCGGTGTCGACTTTATTCTTGGGGATTTTACCGAGGACGAAATTTTGCAGCAGCTGCTAAAGCTGATCGATAATCGTCCGGTAGACCTTGTAATTTCGGATATGGCCCCCAATTTAACAGGTAACAAGGCAGTTGATCAGCCCGCGAGTATCTATCTGGTGGAGCTGGCTGTCGATTTAGCCTGTCAGGTAATGAAACCCGAAGGGGTTTTTGTTGCCAAAATATTCCAGGGAGAGGGATTTGATGAATTTGTACGGCATGTTAGAACGTTGTTTAATACTGTCAGTATGCGTAAACCCGACGCTTCCAGAGCCAAGTCTCGAGAAGTCTATATGGTTGCCAAGGGCCTAAAGGCCTGATTTAGAGGATACAAACTTGAACGATATGGCGAAAAATTTAATTGTGTGGTTGGTGTTAGCCGCAATTCTTTTATCTGTTTTTAACAGCTTTACACCTCAGCCTGTAGACAATGAAGTTGTCTATTCAGACTTTGTGGAGGAAGTTCAGAACGAGCGGGTATCCAGTGTCACTATCAGCGGCTTGATGATTGAAGGCGTTCGACGCGACGGGACAGAATTTAAGACTGTACGTCCCAATGTTCAGGATCCAGGTCTGATGGACGATCTGCTCAATCACAAAGTCAAAGTGGTAGGCAAAGAGCCCGAGACCCCAAGTCTGATCTCTCAATTGCTGTTGGCCGCATTCCCAATACTGTTAATCCTCGCGATTTTTGTCTTCTTTATGCGCCAGATGCAGGGCGGCGGGGGTGGTAAAGGCGGCCCCATGAGCTTTGGCAAGAGTAAAGCCAAGCTGCTCAGCAGTGATCAAATCAACACCACCTTTGCCGATGTGGCCGGTGTCGATGAAGCCAAAGAAGATGTCAGTGAGCTGGTTGAATTTCTCAGCGACCCGAGCAAATTCCAGCGTCTCGGTGGTCGTATCCCCAAAGGCGTATTGATGGTTGGCCCTCCAGGTACAGGTAAAACCCTGTTAGCAAAGGCCATTGCCGGTGAAGCCAAGGTGCCATTCTTCTCTATCTCTGGTTCCGACTTTGTCGAGATGTTTGTCGGTGTCGGTGCCTCGCGAGTTCGCGATATGTTCGAGCAGGCCAAGAAGCAGGCCCCATGCATTATCTTTATTGATGAAATTGACGCTGTTGGTCGACACCGTGGTGGCGGCTGGGGTGGCGGCAATGATGAGCGCGAACAGACCCTCAACCAGCTGCTGGTTGAAATGGACGGTTTTGAAGGCAATGAAGGGGTGATTGTTATCGCCGCAACCAACCGTCCGGATGTATTGGATAAAGCACTGTTAAGACCCGGCCGATTCGATCGTCAGGTCTATGTTGGCCTACCCGACATTCGCGGTCGCGAACAGATTTTAAAAGTCCACGGACGCAAAGTACCTCTCGATGAAAGTGTCGAACTGGGTATTCTTGCGCGCGGCACCCCGGGCTTTTCTGGCGCCGATCTCGCCAACCTAATTAACGAAGCCTCACTTTTTGCCGCCCGTGCCAACCGCCGGGTTGTCACGATGGAAGAATTTGAAAAGGCCCGCGACAAAATTATGATGGGTGCTGAGCGCCGTTCAATGGTGATGTCGGATAAGGAAAAAGCCAACACCGCCTACCACGAGGCCGGCCACGCGATTATTGGTCGTCTGGTGCCAGAGCACGATCCGGTACACAAGGTCACTATTATTCCTCGCGGTCGCGCACTGGGTGTTACCCAGTACCTGCCCGAAGAAGATCGCTACAGCATGAGCCGCCGCCAGTTGTTTAGTCAGCTGTGCAGCCTTTTTGGTGGGCGTATTGCAGAAGAGCTAATTGGAGGCATAGATGGTGTAACCACGGGTGCCTCAAATGATATTGAGCGAGCCACACAGATGGCACGCAATATGGTCACCAAGTGGGGCCTAAACGAGAAAATGGGTCCGGTGCTCTATGGTGAGGATGATTCTCAGGCGCCCGGTGGCGGTAATACCCACTACTCTGAAGATACCTCCAGAGAGATCGATCAGGAAGTGCGTCTGATTCTCAACGATGCCTACGCTCAGGCGAAAAAGTTGCTTGAAGATAATCGCGATATTCTCGAGTCGATGAAAGCCGCACTAATGGAGTTCGAAACCATCGATGCGGATCAGGTCGATGATCTGATGAACCGCCGTAAAGTGCGTCCGCCTCATCAGTGGGACGACAACGATTCAGATTCTGGCACAAACTCTGGCGGCAGCAAAGATTCAGCCGCCGAAGGCCCAATTGGCGGCCCGGTCGAAGAACTCTAAATTCCCTCATTGAGGATTAGCCCCGCTGTCAGATTGATTGCGGGGCTTTTGTTTTTATGAAATCAAAGACACTAAACTGCGGCAGCAAAAACCTCGACCTATCGCGTCCTGCGGTAATGGGTATTCTCAATATCACCCCGGATTCGTTTTCCGATGGGGGACAGCTGTATTCAGAAAGCGCTCTCGACCTCGATAAAACTTTTCGCACCGTGGAAAAGATGCTCGCAGATGGCGCCGATATTATTGATGTCGGGGGTGAATCTACCCGCCCTAGCGCTACAGCGATTTCCCAGCAGCAGGAATTGGATCGCGTGATGCCAGTACTGCACGGCATAAAGCAGCGCTTTGATGCATTAATATCAGTGGATACCAGTACTGCACAGGTGATTAGTGAAGCCGCCAGTGGTGGTGCGCATATGATCAATGATGTGCGTGCACTGCAGCGCGAGGGCGCGCTCGAGGCCGCCGCACGGAGTGGTCTACCCATCTGCCTAATGCATATGCAAAACCGACCAGATAATATGCAGGCTGACCCCAGCTACAACGATGTTGTATCTGAAGTGATGAGTTTTTTGCTGCAGCGCAAACAGGCCTGCCTTGACGCCGGTATCGCTAGCGATCAGATATTGCTCGACCCCGGCTTTGGATTTGGCAAAACCCTCGATCACAATCTGGCACTTTTTAGTGAGCTCGAGCAATTTTTTGATAGCGGTCATCCTGTTTTGGTCGGTGTCTCACGCAAGACAATGATCGGCCAGCTACTTGATTCAGATGTTGATCAAAGACTAATTGGAAGTGTTACCATGGCGCTAATGGCCGCTCAGACAGCTTCTCAAAATACCTACTCTCAGGGCTTGATACTGCGAGTGCATGATGTTTTGGAAACTGTGCAGGCACTGACCGTCTGGCAGAGCGTTAACAAGTTTAAGGATGAGATAGAGAAAATATGACAAGAAAGTATTTTGGAACTGATGGCATCCGCGGTCGAGTCGGCGAAACGCCAATTACCGCAGAATTTTTCCTTAAACTGGGATGGGCAGCAGGCACCGTATTAACTCGCAATGCCAAAGGTAAAAAGCGTGTATTGATCGGCAAAGATACTCGGGTTTCCGGCTATATGTTTGAGTCGGCCCTCGAAGCAGGTCTGATCGCCGCAGGAGTCGATGTGGATATGCTCGGACCCATGCCAACACCGGCTATCGCCTATCTAACCCGCACCTTCCGTGCCGCTGCCGGTATTGTTATCAGCGCCTCGCACAATCCGGTCGAAGACAATGGCATAAAATTCTTTGCCGCCGACGGTTACAAGCTGCCCGATGAGGTTGAACTGGAAATTGAAGCCCTGCTCGACCAGGTTCTGGTGACTAAAGAATCCGATCAGCTGGGCAAGGCACGCAGAGTGACAGATGCGGCTGGCCGCTATATCGAGTTTTGTAAGGGAACACTGCCGTCAGGATTTACCCTGTCAGGCTTAAAAGTGGTTCTCGACTGCGCCAATGGTGCAACCTATGACGTGGCACCTAAGGTATTTAAAGAGCTGGGTGCTACTACTATTACCATGGGTAATCGACCCAATGGTTTTAATATTAATGATCAATGTGGTTCGACCCATACCGCCGGGCTGGCAACAGCCGTGCTCGACGAGCAGGCGGATTTGGGTATTGCCTTTGATGGTGATGGTGATCGGGTGCTGTTTATCGATAACCAGGGTCAGCTGGTCGATGGTGATGAGCTTATCTTTATTATTGCCCAGCACCGCCAGCAATCTCAGGGTGGCTGCAACGGTGTTGCCGGAACCCAGATGAGTAATCTGGGGATGGAGCTAGCGCTGGCTGAGATGAATATTCCCTTTGCGCGAACCAAGGTGGGTGACCGCTATGTGGTAGAAGCGATGAAAGAAAATGACTGGCATCTTGGTGGTGAAGGTTCTGGACACGTGCTGTGCAGCGATCTCAATAGTACCGGTGACGGCATAGTTTCCGCACTGCAGGTGCTTCGAGCGCTGTCCGACAGTGGCAAAACATTATATGAATTAAAATCCGGCATGAGTAAGTTTCCTCAGATTATGATCAATGTTCGCCTGCCAAAGAAAATTGATATCAGCGGTGATCAGGTGATTAATCAAGCGGTTGCCGATGCTGAGAAGAAGTTGGATGGACGCGGTCGTGTCCTGTTGCGCCCATCGGGAACCGAGCCGCTGATTCGGGTTATGGTCGAGGGTGAAGACAGTGTGCTAGTGAATAGTCTGGCAGTGGATATCGCTGAAATTGTAAAGCAGCGTATTGCCTGATCAAAAAGCTGATTTGCTTATTGTATCTTAGCCGCTAGTCGGGTAGGATTTGCGCCCTTTCGCAAGGCAGCTCTGAGAGGAGTGAAACGGATGTTTAAATCGCTAATTGTGGGCAATTGGAAAATGCACGGCACAGCAGAGACGGCGGTTAAATTAGCCACTCAGCTCGCTGAAGATTGGAATGCTGATACTGTTGATAGCGCAGTGGAAATGATTGTCTTTCCGCCGTTTGTACATATGTCAGCAGTGGCGGCCGCGGTTGCTAAAAGCGCTATTAGTATTGGTGCGCAAAATGTTTCTGAGTACTCAGCTGGTGCTTACACCGGAGAGACCTCGGCAGAGATGCTGGTCGATCAGGGTTGTAAATACGCTTTAGTAGGGCACTCAGAGCGACGAGCGATGCAAAATGAAAGCAGCGAAATCGTCGCCGAAAAGTTTGTAGCAGCACAGAATGCCGGTTTGATACCGATTCTCTGTGTTGGTGAAACGCTTCAACAGCGTCAGGATAATCAGACAGTTGAAGTGGTGTCAGGGCAGATAGCCGCAGTCATTGAGCGCGCAGGTTTGCAAAATGTTTGTCGGGCAGCGATTGCCTATGAGCCGGTTTGGGCTGTGGGTACAGGCGAGACGGCCAGCCCCGAACAGGCGCAGCAGGTTCACAGTGCGATACGCGCTCAGCTTGGTGAAGCAGGAATTTCAACACCGCTACTCTATGGTGGCAGTGTTAAAGCAGCGAATGCTGCAGAGTTATTTGCCCAACCGGATATCAATGGTGGACTGGTTGGTGGGGCCTCATTAGAGGCAGTTGAATTTTTAAATATTGCAAAACTTATAGAAGCTTAATAATGGAAAATTTTATTTTAATCTTTCACTTCCTGATCGCAGTTGTTCTGATCGGTCTGGTATTACTTCAACAGGGTAAAGGCGCAGAAGCAGGAGCCTCATTTGGTTCTGGTGCTTCTCAGACAGTCTTTGGTAGTAGTGGTAGCTGGAATTTCTTCAGCAAAGCCACTGCAGTTCTTTCAACAGTTTTCTTTGTTACCAGCATCAGCCTGGCTGTGGTTGCCAAGAACAAAACTGTTGTTGACAGTGAACTGTTGCCAGAACTTGAAGCGATTCCATTTGAAGCGCTGCAAGAGTCTGATGTTCCTGCTGTTAATGACAGTGCAGAAGAGACTTCTGAAGTTCCTCAGTAAAAACCTCGTTTAGTTTTAGAATGATAGCCCATGTGTCCCGAAAGTTGGGATGCTAGTGGTCATCAATTTTAGCGTGACTGTTTAAGTTCGCTAAGAAATAGAAATGGAAAGTTTAATGAGTTTGAAATGCCCAAGTGGTGGAATTGGTAGACGATGGGCAGGAGCCCAAGTGTCGCGATAGGCAGGACGCCGGTAGCGACCAC
>ENA-OQVM01000202-OQVM01000202.1-marine-metagenome-genome-assembly--contig:-NODE-202-length-97340-cov-4.261754_pt1 | contig 97340 bp, 93 predicted proteins | sample MGYA00237776_ERZ505498 | MGnify/ENA primary metagenome ERZ505498 (study PRJEB26159, sample SAMN06265151) | marine metagenome | isolation source: Helgoland LTER site | place: Germany:Helgoland, sampling... | reverse complement strand
TCGTTTTTATCGATCTAATTTATTTAAAAAAGTTAGTTTTACGATCATGCATTTTTGATCATCCTTAGCGCCCGCAAAATTTGCAAAGAAAAGGTAGTCTTGTAATGAACCGATCAGTACCTAGCACCTCATTCCAAACCCGCGTGCGAGATGAAGCCATTGGCGGAGACAACCCCTTTCGCTGGGAAACCGTGTCTTCAAACGCTATTTTTAAGGGCCGGACAGTCGCTCTGTTTTCATTGCCCGGCGCTTTCACCCCCACATGCTCGACCAGCCACTTGCCCCGCTATGAGGAACTCTGTGAGGAGTTTTATGCGGCTGGAGTCGACGAGGTTGTTTGCCTATCGGTGAATGATGCTTTCGTTATGTACAAATGGGGCCGTGAACAGGGCGCCGAAAAAGTGCGGCTGCTACCCGACGGCAACGGCGAGTTCACCCGAAAGATGGGCATGCTGGTCGACAAATCTAACCTGGGCTTTGGCATGCGCTCATGGCGCTACTCAATGTTGGTTCGCGATGGCGTTATTGAAAAATTGTTCGAAGAGCCCGGCTTCGCTGACAACTTTGAAGAAGACCCCTTTACGGTGTCTGATGCCGACACATTGCTTAAATACCTGAAAACGGGTGAGTAAATTTTCCGCTGCGGTGAATTAGCACTGCTAGCCCGCCGACCCGAAACAGCCCTGCCACTCAGCCTCGGGTCGGCGAACAACAGCGCTACCGCGCTCAGCTCACGGCGCGCGATATTAATGCGAGCAATGGGGTGCGCGAACGTAGCGCTGGGCGCACGCATAGCGCTGATCGCTTTGCATTGGCTTATCGTGAGGCGACTCGTTACTCTAATGACTGATCGCACAGGTGGGTAACAGGTATGTCAACGGGAGATCTGCCAGTAAAGGCACCGCGCTATCAAAATTCCGTCGTCGACAAGCTTCTTCAACGCGACGCAATCGCAGACCTTAACCGGACTAATCAGCGCCTCGCAGACTACGTGGGTCGCGAGCCCAAACAAACCTTGCGCGCCATCGATGTGGAGGCGCCGCAAGCGACTTTTACGGGCACCGACAAAGTACCCGAAGTCAACGCTACAGCATTTAAGATTAACCATTTAAGGTCGGCTATGGCGTCTCACGGTTGCCTTATTATTAGGGGCCTTTTTAACAGCACGACAATGACTGACTTCTGCCGGGTGATCGACCTCGCCATGGAGGCCACGGGGGGGCAATCTAAGCAAGATGCGCTTGCTTTGCGCATAGCAAATACCTTCTCTAATCCACCTTCAAATTTTGCGTCACTACTACCCCAACCTAAGTTAAGTAACGCACGAAAGTTTCACCGTGACGGGGGCTCGGCTATGTGCGTCGAATCTGCAAGTGTCAGCGAGTACCTGTTGGAGCTTTATGAATCGGTGGGAATTAAAAAATTGATAGCCGACTATCTGGGCGAGGCACCTTGCCTTTCTGCGTTAAAGTGGGTGCTAAGGCGACCAGCATTCCCTATCAATCGCGACGGATGGCATCAGGATGGGGCGTTTATGGGCGAGGGCATCAACAGCCTGAATATGTGGATTGCTGCCAATCACTGTGGGGGTGAATCGGGGGCTCCAGGCATGGATCTACTACCCCAGCGTCTCACTGAAATTCTGAGTGGAGGTGAAGGTGAGGCTATCTTTGATTGGTCGGTGAGTGATCATGCCATGAAGACGTCGCAATCCAACAATACGATCATTGCACCCGTATTTGAGGCGGGTGATGCACTGTTTTTTGACCATTTTTTGTTGCATCGAACGCAATATGGTTACGACTTCATCAGACCCCGTTACGCTATTGAGACCTGGTTTTTTGGCGAAAAAAACTTTCCTAGCAATCAGGTGCCTTTGAGTTGGTAGCGCTGTATTGGGCTCTAGCACCCTCTAAACAGGAGCAAGACGCACCTTACCTAGATCGGTAAGCGGCGCTTCACATTAAGGCCGGGCAGCTCGATAAATCTGTACGTTAAAAGCGACGCTATTAAGCTGAGTAACAAAGCGGCAAACGTCAGCAAATACGCCAATACCGACTCCGAAAAGCCCACCCCAATGCGCTCCTTCGTCGGGTAAATGACGTAAAATAAAATAGGCACATGCCAAAGATACAATGAATAAGACAGCTTCCCTACAACCGCTAAGACGGAGTTAGCAATTACCCGGTAAAGAAGTGGTCGCGTTAATACAAGCACCAGCAGCACAACACTCCACAGGATAGCCTCGTAAATGTGATGCTCGTGCCAGTTGGATTCCGATTGCCACTCACCCAGTAACACGGTACGTCGTAAAACCACACCATTAACATAGAGCGCTAGCAGTACCGCTAAGGCCCCCAATACACGCACCCAGTTGGCGCTGAAAATTGGCAATGCTCTCGCCTTTAGGAAAATCCATGCCGCCAACATACCCAATAAAAATGCAGGCAACCGACCCAATAAAGACTTGGTGAGCAGGTAAGATCGAATTTTCTCACCTGACGGATTGTAAAGAACCTCGGTGATATAAAAGCCCGCCCACAGTATAAGTACCAATAAAAACATTAGGCGCCGCTTGCCCCCTCCTGCCAGCAGCCAAATCAATAGTGGCAGAACCAAGTAAAATTGGATTTCAGTAACAAGCGTCCACCAGACAACGCTAAAGGGAAATATTTCAAAACCAACGAACTGAAACGTAAACGCCTTAAATCCCGTGCCCCAAGAACCCGACACAACGCAGGCCATAAACACGGCGAGGTAATACAAGGGCACAATCCGTAAAACCCGAGCCGCGTAATAGTTCTTTAAGCTCGGCATAGCAACATCGGGCGATTGCATGGCACGTAACCAAGGAATGCTCAGCAAAAAGCCACTGATCACAAAAAAAAGCGTTACACCGGTCCTTCCCGCAGCAACATAGGAAAACCAAAGCGAAGGCTCTGCACCGGTGCTTCCACCACTGATACCCCAAGCATGGAAAAAGAAAACCAGTAAAATAGCCCAGCCTCGGAGTGCGTCTATCTGGCTAAGATAACCCCCGCCCCTAATACCGCTTTGCAGTGAAAACCAGCTGAACATCTAGCGCCTTGCCATTGATTAAAACCATCCAATTTTTAGTTAACCGCGACAACAGATAGACTATCACCTAGCAGTAAACTCGTGCTCCAACTTAGAGGTCCTCCATTGAAACATAATGTCACCCATCGACCGCTAACACTATCTGTCATCGTAATCGCTTACGATATGGCGAGAGAAATACCGAGAACACTCCAATCGCTGGCGCGTACCTACCAGCAACAAGCCGAAAATCTCGACTACGAAATCATCGTGGTCGATAACGGGTCACCCATCCCCCTCGATGCAAATAGTTGGCGCCACATTGATGCTCCGGTGACGCTTATTCGCATTGACAATGCCCACCCCTCACCCGCAAAGGCCATGAACTGTGCGGCAGAGGTTGCGCGGGGAGATTGGCTTTGTCTCATGGTTGACGGAGCCCACGTACTAACGCCGGGTGTTTTTCAATTGGCCTTGGCCGCTGGTCGCGCCTTTGCCGAAGCGGTTGTTGCTGTGCGGTACTTTTTCCTGGGTCCTGACGAACAAAATCATTCTATTGCCAAGGGCTACTGCCAAGCTGAAGAAGACAATTTATTAGACGCGATTCAATGGCCGGCCGATGGCTACCGCTTGTTTGAAATTGGAACACCCTTCAGGGCGGGAGCCACCAGCGCAAACTGGCTGCACAAAATGTTTGAATCTAACTGCCTTTTTATACGACGCTCCAGATTCGAAACACTGGGGGGCATGGACGAAGACTTTGATTTACCCGGTGGCGGCTTTGTAAACCTCGATTTTTATAAGCGAGCCTGCGATAGTGAAGGCGCAACGCCGGTGCAGTTAATCGGCGAAGGAAGCTTCCATCAAATCCATGGAGGGACCACCACCAATGTCACCATGGAACAGCGGCAGAGCCGCACTCAAGCCTACCAAAAGCAATACGAAGCACTGCGCAACACTGCTTCCATCACCTCTGACACGCCGGTGAGGTACATGGGCCATCTGCCCAGCGAGCGATCTCGAATTCATCGATACTTTAAGGGCTAATCAACGCGCCTAAAACAGTACCGGTTGCTGCTTGGCAGGCGCACGTGACTCGGCAAAAAACCAAGACTCCAGAGCAAATCGTGACAACGTATCGTTAGGGCCCTCGGCAGTACGATGCAAACAATAATGATCAAAAAAGATCGCATCGCCGGGCTGGAAATAAGGACAAACTAGCGGTCGGTCTTGTGCGATTTTTTCCACCAATTCTGGGCCCACCGTCCAATCCAACCAGGCACCATGGGTTCCTGTTTCATGTATCTGGCGCCGATTATCGGCGACTAACTCAAGCCCCGGGCACTCCGTGCCCTCGCCACATTCAGACAATGCGACCCACAGGTTAATGGTCTTAATGTCCTGCCCCATAAATCGACCATCCTGATGCCACCCTTTATTGCCGCCCTTCATAGGCGGTACAGACCGTAGAACCCACTTCCTCACCGACAGTACGGCAGCCTCGTTAAAGTAATCGTGCAACATTTCACGCAGGCCTAACTCGCCGTAAAAGTCGACCAACCTCGCGGCCGTTATCGGCGAGTCTACCGCCCACACCGATCCATGGTCGGAGGAAAGATCACCACCGCGAATTCTTGCCGGTCCCTCCGAGCCTTTTGCAACGTATTCTGAACGCCGAAACCATGAATCGCCCTCAGATTGGTCTTCGGAAAAACGCTGAGGCGACTTTAAGCTGTGAGAGATGCAGGCTTTAAAGTTGTTGACCGTGTCACCATCCATTAACCCCCGAACAATAATGCCGCCTTTGCCAAAAATTCCCGCCTTGAGGGCAGCCGCACTCAGCTGGCTTCTGTTTATTTCGGGAAAACCGATTTCAGCTTTAAAACGGTCATCGTGATCAGGCGACCACGGCACCGGGTCGACCGGAAGTTTCCTTCCACCCAAAATACGAAGGTCAATCATCTCTGCAGCTTGTTCTGGCAGCTCGTCAGCTCTAAAGCGCTCCTGAAGATGCCGCAAATGCCGCTGAATATCGCTCAGCTCACTGAGGCTTCCATTATTGTTAAACCTATTGCCATTCATGATTTTTCCTGTCAGTTCCCAGCTTTTAGCCTCGCCTAGGTGATCACATGCTGCTTCGAAGCCCTTGGCTTAGCCGCTTTGCCCTATTCAAAACGCACCTGCGACAACCCGCTCACAATCTGCAGCGCGCAGTGCTGAGATACTGTTACCCAGCCAAGCATCAGACGAATCGTCGTCCAACAGCATTTCGTTCAAAATAACGGGGCGCCCCAAAATACCTGAAAACCGCGCCTCCCCTGAACGATTTTGTCCCAGTGTAGTCGCTAAGTCATATCCCTCTAAGGGCAGCTCGAAGGTTTTAATAACAGCAGAATCGACCCGCTTCCGATTAACATAAAGCGCCAGAGTCGCCTCCTTTTTACTCGGAAATACAAAAGCAGGATTAAAATATCCTGTCAAAATAATCTCCGAGCATTCACCAGCCTCTGGCGCTACAGCTTCCACTTCAACCCCCAGCACATTTGCCACCAAGCGATTGTTTTCGATATACATTTGCCAATGTCCGTTTTGGCCGGCAATCAATTGACGTCCCATGCCGGTCACTTCGGCACTTCGCTCAATTGGAATCACAAAAGTAAAACCAAAAAACCCCAGCGATCGCTGAAATACATCGCCTGTTAAGGTACCTACCCCCTGAGCATTGGCCTCCCAACTCAAGGTTTTCAGCGCGCGCTGCCCGAAATGCCAATCTCTGAATTGAATCTGTAAGTCACCAATTTCAGCCGAGCCTGCAGAGACCTTCCTACGAACATGCCCGTCTGGGGCCGCGGCTAACTCCATCAATTCAGGGTCCATACCAAAGGACCGGGTAATGCGCTGATCTCCCTCTTGACTAAGAATGGACCATGACAGGGCCTGGTGCGGGCCACTCTGCCAGTACAACGCTTTTCTCTGAATTGGCTCCTCAACAAATAAGGGCCACAGATTACGACCCGGAAGCCCGCCACTCGTATGACCAGTAACCAGTGACTCGAGGGTTGGAAAATAATCGAGATAAGACACTGTTTCATCGATCACCACATTTTTTGGAATCACCTCTGGCCACCGCATGAGTAAGGGCGTGCGCAACCCGCCCTCAGTAAACGTATTCTTGGCGCCTATAAAGGGCTGATTACTCGCCAAGTGCTTCTCGGTTCCCCCATTGTCACTAACCACCATAACAAGCGTCGATCGCGTTAAATCAGACGCATCTAAGGTTGCAAGTACACGCCCTACGGCCGCATCGACCTGCATGAGCATGGCGTTGTATTTACCCTCAGGCGTATCGGGAAATTTACTGGCGAAGCGTGTTGCCGGTGTGAGTGGGGTATGGGGAAGGTAGGTCCAATAATTGATAAACCAGGGTTGCTCTTGGTCCTTTACCCGGCCCAGCAAATCAATTGCCTCCTCAACCAAAATATCACTCAGATGCCCAGTGTGCTTTTCAAAAGCCCCGTTATCTCGCTGCAATAGTGGATTCACGTAGGTAGGTCGCTTTAAGTTGTAGCCGGCATCTGTATGCGGACCGCGCAGCAAAAATTGGTCGAGAAAACCAAAAAAGCTATCAAACCCCTGCTGAATAGGCCAAGCCTGCTCGCTGACATAACCCAGGTGCCATTTACCGACGTGGTGGGTGGTGTAACCCGCCCCGCGCAACATGTCAGGCATTGTGATGACCTCCGGTGAAATACCCCTGCCGGCAGGACGAAACCCCAGTGACGCCGGATAGCGACCCGTTAAAATACCGGCTCTCGTTGCAGAGCAAGTGCTATCCACGTAGTTACGGGTAAAACGAGCGCCCTGAGCCGCTAATTGATTAAGATTGGGGGTATGGCCCACAGTCGCGCTATTGGCGCCCAGATCGTTGAAGCCCAAGTCATCCAAAACGATGAACAAAATATTGGGGCGAGGACGCTCCTTCTCACCACTATCACTGACCACCGTGGCCGCGCTCAAAGCGGATGACGCAAGCAGCGCAACAAATAAAAACACAAAAGAAAGCAGCGCCTCGCGGGGCATAGAAATGATCAAGAGGTCAAATCGATGGCCGTCTACCTCAGCCGCCACCATCGTTAACCTGTTCGGTGCTTTTACCCTGCCCGCCTTTCGCTTTTTTATTGGCAACCATTGCCTTAAATTTGGTCGCTTGTCGCCTCGCCTCAAGAAAATGGGCCGCATGAACATAGAGCTGTCTTAATTTTTGATGCTCTTCCTCATTACCCGAAAACAAAAGGTCAAGAAGCTGATTATTTGTGTCGGCACCACCCGGTTTTCGCAAAACTCCCAAGCCAAAGCCATGGTTGAATCTAAAAATCTCCGGCTCAGTTTGCAGCAACTCGTCAAAAAACTTCCAAGCCCCAAAGTCTTTTATTCGGGCCATAACATCATGAAATAAAATAATGCCTCCTGGCCTGACCTTGGGGTACCAATTGGTGAAGTCTTCCTTAACCGCCTCATAAGTATGTAATCCGTCGATATGAAGCAAATCCACTGAACCGTCACTAAAGTGTGCCAGTGCATCGTTGAAGTAGGTACGCATTAAATAGGCAATGCCGCGATAGTGATCCCGTGCATAAGTTGCCACGTCATTATAGATCGAATCGTCATATCCCTCGGTATGAGCATCACCCTCCCAACAGTCAATGGCATAAGCCACTCCATCTACATCATGCTCTACCATAGCCTGACAGAACGTGAAGAATGACAGCCCGTTATAAACACCCAATTCAACGACCATTTTGGGAGAAATCGCCTCAACTAAATCGTAGGCAAAAGGCAAATGATCTACCCAAGTACTAAAGACCATACGTTTGGGTTCAAAACGCTGTAACGAGGAGGGGAAATACACACGAGACTCCATAAAACTCAACTTATCCGTGGCACAGAACGCAGATAATCACCAGGGCTAGCCTGAGCAGTTTGTGGCGCCGACTCTTGGCTTGACGTGCGAATAAAACGCATCACTTGGGGCGGTGTCTCACCCAAAAATATGGGATTGGTTTCTGGTGACTGAAAAGACTTACCGCGAAGCGCTCTGTATTGACTCTGGAATTGGCCAATGAGCGATTCCCTAGCCTGTCGCTCAATACCACCCGTGGTCACGCCACCATGAAACTGGTGAAAGGTACCCTCACCAATGAGCACAACATGAGCAACACCCGGCAATTCACAGGCACGCCGGTAGCAGTCAAGATTTACAAGCCCGCCACCCATATGATCAAAACGTTCATCCATTCCCCCAAGCTCTTGCCATAAGTGCTTCGGTAGGCTGATGCAGTTGCTCTCACTATGCTGCCGAAATAGCCCCGCAGCACAAGACCCGCTAAAACAAGCAATATCAAACAGGCTGTACCCGCTTCGCGGCCACTCGATGGAAGCCAGTAATCGAGATTCCTCAACAACGCCGTAACCCTGCTCTACCGAGCGCTGTTGCAGCTGCTTTCCCAAATGGTAACCGGGAACAGTCACCACAGATTCAGACTGCAACCGATGACCTCGCAACAAATTTTTAACTAGGCCCGGTGTCACCATCCTGGCACCATCGATCAGAAGCGCAATGTGGCTTCGTCGGGACAGGTTTATGCCGTAGTTGGCAGCAAATACCGGCGTGGGGTGGGTCTCTTCACGCAGGTGGTAACTAAAGTTGGCCGGCAAAGATTGAATAAAGTCGGCGGGTAAATTATTGGCCGACTGGTTCTCGACAATAATGACGTCATAGTTCGCTTCCTTAACGCCATGCTGATATTGGCTGGTTAAGGAATAAAGCGTTTTCTTCGCCTGCTCAGGCATGTTGTAGACGACAACAACTAAGGCAACGCCGGGCTTGAAGCGTCTGCCAACCAGTGTTTGCCACTTTTTGTACAAACTATGGAGCCAATTTCCTGTCATAAAATTTACTCGGCTATTTTTTTTAGTATTTTATACAGCCCTGAAATCTGCCAGCCTAAACTCTGTACGTCGTCTCCCTTTGCGGTCCGCAACTTAGAATCATAAAACTGACTGTCTTTACTTTCATCATACAAACCCTGCTGTGTCAGTATTTTTTTGAGCTTTCGCTTAAACAGGCTTTCCTCATCGTCAAAACACAGTACAGGAAAACGGTGCCGGCGGTAATGCAAATACAGCCTACGATTGTATTGGTACCAAAGGCCCAATCCGTCTTCAATAGACATACCGCTGCGATTTTTTAGCGACTGCGCTACGTTCATGGGGTCGCGAAAAATCCCGATATAACTCAGCTCAGGTACGGCCGCAGACCAGCCTTTTAAAGTGAGTAGCGTCCTTGGATCCTTGAAACCAAAACAAGGGGAGTTTGACGTTGTCACAAGCCGACGAGCTTCCCGCAGATGCTCAGTGGACCAGCGGATAGCAGAACGGGGATTGTCCCAAGCAGCCCCATTTGAATGCAGCACCGCATCGTTAAGATCAACAATCTCTTGATTTTCCCGATTACCCTTTCGGTTATGTGGGTTCCAAGAATGACAATCACCTAGGTCGACACCCGCTTCCTGAAGGGATCCGGTCAGGCAACTTGTGCCTGACCGGTGCATACCCAAAATGCAGACCACTTTAGGCATCGTCAGCATTGACTCGGCAAACACCGACAATGTTTATGGTGCACAGCGACAGTGTCGATAGTACAAATGACCATTACTCCTGGAGCAACAAGGTCTCACCAATCTGGCTGGCTGCAATATCCGACTCACAAAATGGAAAGCGTACCCAGCGTTTATCGGCATAGAGCTTTGTTTGATCGGCAAAATGCGGGGAAGCCGGGTCGGTTGACTGAGACGGGACTAAGATCACATCGGCAATGGGACACTCTGATTCATCCCAGGTGACTGCTTGAATGTAACTGTTTCCCGATCCGGGATTGACATAGCCCCCCTCCGACAATCGTGCACTGATAGCGCCATAAACACCCATCGTGCCAGATCCACCGTGAATGGGAACATTGTCATTGTTGCGCTCGAGATATTGCACCTCAGACCAAGGCGCATCGAGGGCCACACCCTTAGCTGTCAAATCAGCCTCCGCTTTGAGTAGCACCTCTGCCAGTAAGGTCTGGTTGGATACGACATCCAGATCAATACCTGCGGGTGTATTGAGAGGGTCTGATGGGTCGTAGTCAACGCGCCAAAATGTATCGTTGGCTATGACGCCTTGAAATCCGCCACCTAATTGGGAGCCAAAGCCTTTCCAAAGTTCTGTAAAAACCTGCGCGCCTTGGCTATCAACATCCACTCGACGATCCCAGCGTGCTAAAACCCCGCAGACGGTACTCAGTTCTTCATTTTCTGAGGAATCACAAAATTCCAGCACGTCGTCTAGAGTGACTTCGGCACCATAAACACGGTTGGCATACATGAGCCCCTTAACCGTCTCTAAATCGAATAGCGGCGTATCACTCAGCCCATCACTGGCCGCTTTCCGCTCTTCAACCATTAAGTGGCCAATACGGGTACGTAAAAACTGCTGCTGCCCTTCATAGCCAACGGGACCCATGATGGTGGGAAAGCCCTCAATAGGCTGTTGGGCGTTGCTCAACCAATAGCTGTTGTTGCTGTTACCGACGTAGTCTCGAGTCCGCAACTGGGGTAACTGACTGGCACCATACAAATTGCTGCCTTCGGGCGCCTCTGGGTCATCGCCCCACTCACACTCTGAGGTCGATCCGTCTAGAGAAATAATGACGTTGGTAGTCGCATCTGCCAGCAGCGGGCCGATAATGCCATTCACACAGGTATCAAGCTGGGCTTGAGTAATATAGGGAATGGCCGATAACTCCCCATAAAACACTTCACCATTGCGATCTGCCGCAATCTCATGAAATACCGGATTACCAATGCTCGCCAAGGCATCGATGTAACCCTGCAAATCTGATGCTTTACCTTTATTGATCCACTGCTCTATGCCCCGAATTCCTGTCAGGATATTGGCATCTCTAAATGCAAGCACCGAGCCATTAAACATGGGCCACCCGTCAAGAAATTCAGAGACACCCTTTAAATTTACAACAGGACCAAAATGCGATTCGTAAAAGGTGAAACTTTGCTGCTCTAAGGTGCCATCAGCCAGTAACACATCAATAACAACCTCAACTGGCGTGATATCTCGCATCTCCCCTTCGTATTCGTACTCGAGTGGGTCTTCAGGGTTGAGCTTAAGCTCGTAGAGACTAAAGCGGTTGGCCAGCGACACGGTGTGTGTCCAAGCCACATCTTTATTAAAGCCAATACCAATAAAAGGAAAGCCGTGCAGTGCAGCACCGGCGACGTCGTACTCTCCCGGCAACGTTAGGTGTGCTTGATACCAAGCGCCCGCCCCAAACCAGGGCTGATGTGGGTTGCCTAGCAGTACGGCCCCGCCATTTTGTGTACTTTCACTGCCTACAGCGAGTGCGTTGCTACCCCGGTCGAGGTTCTGTAGTTCCCTGACCGCAGCGGCGGCGCTATCGGCGAGGTTTGATAGCTGGGCGTCGTTTAAACTGCCCGTCGCGCCGTCCTCATACGGCCCCTCCACAGACAGCAGTGCATTGCGAAAAGTCCCGTTATCAGAGCTACCCCGCAACGCCTCACGTCGCATATGCTTGAAAAGATCGATCTCAGTAACTTCAAAAAGCCATTGAGCATCTCGGCAGCCATAATTTCCCTCAGGCAGATTGGCGTCGCCCGTTTCCTCACGGTATCGATTCATACCCCGCGCAAAGCCTTCAGCAAGATCACGGCTGAACTGTGGCAGCTGACTAACAAAACGCTCCTCAAACTCAGCGTCATCTCCGTTTAAATAACGAAATAAGAAGTCAGAGCCCGTATTCCCTTGACCCTCACCCAAGAGTTCAGATGACCGGCCACTGGCATACACCATTTCTTTCATGGTGACGCAGTAGTTGTCCTGCGAATAAGCATAGCCAAACCCATACCCCAAGCTCTTCCAATCTTCAGCGGTAATATGGGGAATGCCATACTCAGTCCGCTTTATTTCAGCACTGAGCTCGTAGGTAGGCTCTGGAGGTGGCGCCGGTGGCTCAGGTGCCGGTGGTGGGTTGTTATTAGAGGAGTCGCTGCAAGCTATGAGCACCAACATCAGCAGTGTGGTTAGAATTTTTCTCATGATCACTCTTTCTTAGTTTATTTTTATACAACGCTAGCCAGCCTTGGCCGTGAAAGCAAGTCATGACAGACATATAACTGTTAGACCCCATTAAAATGGCATGGTCCATGCCTTAAAAATAATAGTGTTTTTTTTGCCCGCATAAAGCTGCACAACATTTGCAGAAACGCCTAAATTCAAGTGAAAAATCCTACAAAAGGATGCACCAGAACCGCCGGTTTGCTATTGATAGAGCGGGCTAAACAATGCCGGAGCTTTTGTTAGCTCAAGGAGGTACTGCTCGTGATTATTCTCAAGCGCGAGGGAACCACATAAATTCCAGAGACAGGGCGTGGGGCGATCTGCCACCCTAAAGGCCTCAATCGTGCTTCCACTTCCCCGTACCAAATCATGAGCAAGGCTGGGGCTCAACGCACCCGCTTGGGGACAAAGCGAAAATTGAGCTAATGAGTGCAACGCTTTCAGTAGCTTCGGCCCGATCATCTGTGGGGAAATTGCCGATGGATCTGCACGCTCTATGATCGAATACGCCACCTGATGTAAAAACGGTAAAACAGCATTGCCCTGGGAAAACAGCATAAAGGCATTGTGAGGTTGCTTAAACGCCTTAAGTCGCCCCCGTCTATCGCGATCGAGCCAATACTCTTCACCAAAGCACACTGAGGCGTCAGTGTTTGGGACCCATGATGCATCGACAATCAGGGTATCGGCATCTAGCCAAAGTACCGTGCCACCCGTTGACTCAAGGTGATCCTTAAGCAAACTGAGGCGCGCCAGGTCGGCGATGATAGGGGTACGTCCTGCCAGCTTTGTCCGTAAAGTCTCTGGAACGCAGTCAAAAAGCTCATCGCCTAAAAACTGATAGTAATAACCATGCTGGCTGCACCAGTGTCGCACAGAGGTGAGGCAGCGCGCTTGCCACAGTGGTTGTTTCACAGGTGCTGACTGAAACACTGTAACCATTAACTTTACGCCGGCGTTTTCCGCAGCTTCAACGTACGAAGCCAAGATTATTGACCAAGCCATTGACCTCAGGCTGCTCAACTGTGAGATTTCCAACGACCTTTTGCGAGCGCAGCCACCGAGCGACCACCTCCCAAATAGGCTCGCCTTCAACACGGTGAACAGATGCCCAGCCCGCCACCTTATAGGACTTGCCAGCTTCAAGCGGTCGACCCTTGAGGCTTAAATTTCCTATGCGCTGACCGGCAACTGCAGTGGGCGCAATGCTGTAATGGAGCCCTCCCACGCGAACCATATCGCCACCCTGCTGGTAGTAAGGATCAGGATTAAAAAGATTATCAGCGACATCCTCCAGCACATACCTCAAGGCCTCTCCAGTCATTTCATTAACCGTGACAGCAGGGTAGGTAATGGCGACCTGCGCCATGAGGTCTTCCAGAGTGATATTTGACCCTGGCAACAAAGTCGTTCCCCAGCGAAAGCCCGGAGAGAAGGCAATTTCAGCATTGAGCTCGTCGCGCAAAGCATTGCACAGAAGCTGGTCGAAACTGCCATTAAAATTTCCTCTCCGGTATAGCAGTTGATCGGTGGTCGCCAAAACTTCACCGAGCTTGTCAGCATAGGGAGCGCGAATATTCGTAATCAATGCCGACATATCGGGATCTGGCGTCAGCAAATCAGAAAATACCGGCAGTAGCTGGTAGGACCAGTTTTTTATCCGGCCGCCACGAACATCAAAATCCAGAACCCCTAAAAACTTACCGTTAGACCCGGCATTGGTCACCAGAGTCATGCCGCCAGAATTTTTAACCTCTACAGCTCGCGGAATAGCATCGTGAGTGTGCCCGCCAAGAATAGCGTCAAGCCCTGACACCCGAGATGCGAGTTTTAAATCGGTATCGGCGCCATTGTGTGAAAGCAAAACCACAACCTGCGCGCCGTCACTGCGCACCGCGTCAATTTTTTTCTGTAACTCGCGTTCGCGAATGCCAAAGCTCCAACCCTCGACCAAGTACGCTGGATTAGCGACCGGCGTGTATGGGAAGGCCTGTCCAATAATAGCGACGGGGACACCATTAAGCTCACGGATTACATGGCCCGGAAAAACCGGGTCGCCAAAATCTTTATCACGGATATTTTGCGCGAGAAAGGCCGTGTGACCTGCCAGATCATTATTGATAATCGCCTGCACGCGCTCTGCGCCCAGCGTGAACTCCCAGTGACCGGTCATGACGTCAATGCCGAGGAGTTTTGAGGCATCGACCATATCCTGCCCCTGAGTCCAAAGCGCTGTGGCCGATCCCTGCCAAAGATCTCCGCCGTCCAGAAGCAGGGCATCCGAGCGGTTCGCCTTGAGTTGCTTAATCAAGGTCGCCAAATGCGCGAATCCTCCGACCTGACCATATTCAATGGCCGCCGCGTGATAGTCGAGGTAAGTGTAGGCATGGGCATGCCGGGTATCTGATGCAATCTGGTAGCGCTCCAGTAACGCCTTACCCACCAAATGAGGGCTGCGGTTTCGCGCGCCGTGAATACCAATATTCTCGCTGGGTTCGCGGTAGTACATTGGCATGAGTTGCGCATGCGCATCAGTCATGTGCAAAAGGTGCACGTTGCCCATCGAGGCAATATCGTAGGGCGTTTGTGTTATCGCCCGGGGAGACACACCCGGCAGTGCTAAGCCAGCCGCAGCTCCCAACGCCAGCATTTTGCCAAACTCACGGCGCTCCATCGCTGCATTCTCCTTGTTCCCGAGCTATGGGAAGCCGCGTCACGGCTGAGTTCGATTCACAGGAGATTGGGGATCAAAAAGAAAAGCCATCACATCGCGTAGCTGCTGCTCGGTGAGTATACCGGCAGCCCCAAAGCGCGGCATATGCGAACAGATATTGTAGGCGTGGGTATTCCAAAGCTTGGTCCAGGTGTACTGCAGCATGGCAATACTTTGTCCCCGTGCGCCATAACCACTTAGCGAAGGTCCCAGGTTGCCATATGCCACCTCCGCGGGATCCAGCTGGTGGCAGGCATAGCAATTACCCCCGTTTTCTTGTTCAGGGTCATCGGAATACTGAAGCCCTCTGCCGTTGCTAGCCACCTTTTCGCCACGCTGCCAATCTCCCAAATAATTCTGATCTGAAGGTATGGGGACGTCGCTCAGTGCCGCTGCGCGTAGCTCTGCAGCGCGCGCTTCATCAGCAGATACCGAGCGCGGCTGACTACAAAACGCCTGAAGCTCGTCCTGCTTGAGGCGCTCTACGGTGACGAAGTTTTTATCAGTCATAGAATCTAACAGCACGTCGTAAACCTCATCGGCGCACACAGCGCTGGAAAAGATGATGAACGCCAAAAATTGCATGATTGTTTTCATCATCATTTACCGCTTCAATCCCGGCGCTGCCATGGAGGCACCGGCGCCATTAACGGCGAGATAGGTTTGCAGGGCCACTGAGGCCTGAGATCCCATAATCAATTCAGGCATTCGCTGCTGACGCATACAATCGCGCATGCGCCAGCCCATAGTGCGCACAATACCTTGGGATATTCGATAGGCAGGCCAGCTGCTATAGGCCTCCGCCGCACCCGGGTGCGTAGTCAAGTTTGGCAACGCCTGTAAACGGATACGACGACCGGTCTGCTCGTGACAGGTGGCACAGGAAAAGTCATGGGGCCCAGCCCGATAATAAAAAAGATTCTCCCCCAAGGCATAAGTAGCTCGTTCTTTCGCGTGAGCCTGCCCCGGGGCAATGACCAAACCACTAGACTGATCGGCAATCCATGCAACCAGCGCTTCTAGCTCAGTGCCCAAGTCGCCCCGCAGCGAGTAGGGTTTCTCATGCACTTCGGCGGGAGTGAGACCCTGCAGTTGGGTCATACAATATTCAAGGCGTGCCTCGACGTCCTGAACACGATCGACGTCTGGAAAATACCGTGGCAGCTGCGCATAAGCACCCTCTACGACTCCCGGCCCCAAGCCAAGGTCACATTGTTCTAGCGAAACAGACTTAGGACCCGCGGGGGCGTACCAAATCTCCTCACCGTCAAAAATAACAAAGATCGCTGGGTTGTCATCACCCAACATCTCGCGGTACTGGTCAAAAACACCCTCAGTGTCAGAAAGCAGTGTTACCGACCACAAGCCTATTAAGACAGTGAAAATACCCCTCACAAACCCTTTATTCATAATGACCCGCTCACCTAATCACCGACGCTCACCTAATCACCGAATCGTGGTCTCACCGGAACCGCTATCACCGCGGTTATCGCGCCAGACGACTTTAACCACGTCGCCCTGCGCGCCACCTTTAAAACGCACACCAAGAAAAGGATTCGCCGACACAGCAGCACCCCAATAAGCTTGCACCACAACGGCATCATTGTGGAGTACCTGAACATCTTCAATAAAGTTTGCCGGAATCGCCGCGCCACTTTGATCCTTGCGCATGCCGGTTTCCATGGGGTGGCGCATTAAGGCCTTAACCTCACAGTAATCCTCTTTCAGTTGTGCCCGAATTCTCATTCGACTGGCCATCGTTTTTCTCCTTAGCCGCCGCAGCCGCCCAAAGTGACTTTGGTTTCTCTTTGCACCATGTAAAGCTCGCCATTTGCCTCGGCCACGGCATAGAGATTACCGGTTTGCGCCACTTTGACTCGGGTTTCTGCGTAGGGCTGGGTATTGGGGGGAACTTGAAAGACCGCCGCCAAGGGGTTCGGATTTTTTTCTACAATCACATAGAGCTTACTCACATCAGGCAACACCGATGGGTCAATCTCAATTCTGACCGGCACCACTGCGCCATTTTCAGCAATGTCGGGGGTAGAAAAAATAATGCCATCACTCACTTGTGGCACACCGCCAAGCGCCTCGAAGGTAGCCTCAAGGGTCGTTGTTTGAAAGACCGTTTCCGGTCGCAGTGCTGCCGCCCAAATTTTTTGCGGTAAGGCTGCGACCGCTAACAGCGTGCCACCCACCCTCATAAAGCCCCGGCGTGTTAACCCCAGAGGATCTAAATTACCCATCGATCGCCACTCCTTTTTTTTAAATTTATTTTCCTGAGGCCAGCCAAAGTGCCAGGGCCTCCACGACAGTATCATCCAATTGGTTCATTGCAGGCATAGGCACTGAACCCCAAACACCCTGCCCACCCTGTCTGATTTTTTTAGCCAAATAAACCGAGGCATCGGCCCCGGCATAACGGGCTCGAATGGCTGTAAACCCCGGTCCTACTAACGCTTTATTCACCTGATGACAGGCCTGGCAGCCGCTAACGGCTAAAAGATCAGCAGGTATCTGGTCTAAACTGTCACTCTGCGCTGGCTGGGACACCGACTGCTGCGGTGTGGGTGCGGTCTGCACACCGGGTAAGGGGCCATAATGGCGCATCTGATCTCGAAGATTGCCATGAGCATTCATGGCGTAATCTGGGAGAAATGACGTAATGGTCGTATCGACTGAACAGTTGGTGATGCAGGCCGACCCGACCACATCGGGCACGCCGTTAACCGACCAAAGGCCGTGGTCCTCTGTCATGCCGTTGCGATTTGGCATCAGGGCCTGAACGTCTTCCATATTTTCATCAGACAGCACAAAGTCGTCGTCCACAATGTAGGCAAGGTTAAGCAGGTAGGCAACCAGTGAGTACACCTCATCAGCCGCCAGTGACTTGGGGGCATTCCACGGCATAGCGCGGTTAATGTAATCCCAAATCGTCGACAAGGTCGCCACTTTCATAAAGGTCGTCCGAACAACGGAAGGGTCTGTTAACGCTGCAACACGTCCTGTTCGTACATCGTCTTCGGTAATGTTGCCCAAGACAATGGGCGAGAAGACTTCGTTGGAGTCGCCAAAGTCGCCGTGACAACTTGCGCATTGATCTAGCCACAATGCCTCACCCTGTGCCACCGAGCCTGAACCCGGGGGTAAGCCTAAAAAGTCAGGGCGCACATCGATATCCCAGGCGCTGAGCTCCGCAGCTGTTGCGGTTCTACCCAGTTCATTGAGGGCAGATAGATAGTCCTGTGCGAGGGCGTTACCACCCAAAAAAGTCAGGCAAACAATCGATAATCTAGCCCACCTGAACATTATCCACCTCACCCGAGGGACTTACCCGCCACGTCTGAATCGCATTGTTGTGATAAATCGAACGCGTGCCTCGCTCAGCCACCAGTGCGGCACGCTGTGGCTGTATATAGCCTGTATCGTCATGGACTCGACTTTGCAGTAAAGCCGGTTCGCCCCGCCAAACCCAGTCAAAATTAAATCGCGTTAACATTTTTGAGGACAGCGCCCCCTCTAGCCTTGCCTCTTGCCAGTTGCGTCCGCCATCGACAGAAATGTCGACCTTGCGAACTGAGCCCCGACCCGACCACGCCAAACCGGTAATACAGTAATAACCCTGGTTCAGAAGCTTCTGTCCGGCCGAGGGTGCAGTGATAACAGACTTCGCCTCTTGTATGGCGGTGTACTGCCGCAGTTGCCCGCTGGGCATGAGATCGACGTAATGACTGGCCTCATCCTTGGTGGCGTAGGGCTTGTTGCCAACCTCTAAACGGCGTAACCACTTCACCCAAGAAACGCCCTGCACACCCGGCACCACTAGCCGCAGTGGGTATCCCTGCTCAGGTCGCAACATTTCGCCATTTTGCCCATAGGCCACAATCGCGTCTTCGAGTGCGCCGGTAAGATTAATGGTTCGTGTCATCCCCGAACCATCGGCACCCTCTGCCAACAAGTAGCGGGCGTCTCGATCATAGCCTGCACGCTCCAGTAACAAAGATAGCGGCACGCCGGTCCATTCCGAGCCCGACAACATGCCGTGGGTGTATTGCACGGTCGGCACAGCGGAGTTACCCCACTCTAAAGCGGTATTGGCGCCACATTCTAAAAAATGCATGCGCGAAACGCTGGGCATGCGTAATAAATCTGCCACCGTAAACACGAGAGGTTCTTTGACAAGGCCATTGATCATTAAGCGGTGGCGCTGAGGATCAATGTCGACCCACCCCTGATGGTGCCGCTCAAAATGAAGACCGCTGGGGGTGATGCATCCAAAAAGATTTTGCAAGGGCGTGAAAGCCACGCTCGCCTGATCCGTTTGCGTGAGGCCAGGACTTTGTCGACGGATGATATTGGCTTCGAAAGGAGAAGGCTGACCATAAGGGTTTGTCGCCACTGGCTTGCCGAGACTGCGACTCCATTCGGGGACGTTGACGATATTAGGGTCGTCGGCAAATGTTAGCCCCGAGGCGCCCGCCAATGCCGCAGCGAAGGATCCCCTGAGGAGATCTCTTCGGCTCTTATCGACGCCACGGTGTGATATCTCAGAGATCAGTTCTTCAGAAAGAAAGGACTCGGGTGCTGGCCTTAACCGCCCCTCCTGATCACTGACCCCTACTGGCATGTGCTCCACCCCATGAATGCACTCCCATTTATGGCTAGGGTATTGCTGCCGCAGGTAGCCCATAGCGCTGATGTTATTCTAATATACTATAAAGATATAACCAAAATTAAATCCGGATAGGTTCGCTGCGTGTTGGCGCCCCCTGTCGACGACTTAAGCCCTTCAGTACAAAACCTCTGAACTGAACGGCGTATAATACGAACAGATGATGGCGCTATCACACCTTAAACCTAACAAAACCCAAGAGCACAAGGGAAGCTGCGCTGTGAAGCGCTGCAAGGCTACTTTGGCCTTGCTGTTAGGGATATTGGCGCTAGCAAGTGTTGAGGCCAATGAACTGCTTTACATTTATGCGCCAGACTGCGCCGCTTGCCAGCAGTTCGATGCGGAAGTCCTGCCTTATTACGAAAAGACCGATGAAGCTCGACGGCTCCCGATTATCAAAATTAGCCTCACCGATTGGCAGGCAGGCATCTCTGCAAGAAGCGCCTGCCAAAGCCAGCCGGTCACGGTAACGCCGACGTTTATTGCGCTGCAAAACTGCAAAGAGCAGGATCGTATTACCGGCTACTCCGAAGAGGAACTATTCTGGATGACGCTACACCGCATTGACGCGTCTATGGCTGAAACACCAAGCTCAATCAGTACGAACAAACCTTGAACCGGGCGCCGGGGGCGGATTGGGACCACCGGCAAAGCACTGTGCGTTGTAAAGCCAGCGCTTAGCATCCTCGCCCTCGTAACAAAGCTGAGTATCCTCAACGTGTCGAGTTTGAGTAACAACTTGGGCAAACTCTTCCGCAGCACCTTTAATTGTCGACGCCGATTTTTCATCACCAAAAGTCCACAGGGTGCCCGAGGGCGCAGTTAACTCCACATAAGGCATTTGCTCAGGAGCCGCTTCCCCTCGCACCTTAAACGTCCAACCGAAGGTGTTAATCCCTAAAATAATTATATTGTGCAGGCGATCTGTATTGGCGCGAACGCGTCCAAGCTCGTCATAAATGGCTTGTCCGTGGGCCCAGGTTTCCATCTGCCGCGCTGTTATACAAGAACGCGCGCTCATACTCGGGCCCACCCAGGGGCAACGCTGAGCGGGATCAGCTTGGCTATAGGCTTGTGCAAGCTGCTGATAGGTAGCCCGCCAATCTGATACCAATGCGTCACCCTCTGCCAAGACGATCTGAGCTTCGACCTCTGTCAAACTGCCTCCACTTGTTAGGCCTTCCATGACCGGCACCAAGGTTTCTTGCAACTGGGCAGTATCTTCAAGAGCCCACAAAGCCATCTGATTCCAAAAGTGCAGATGCCGCAGAATGGTCTCAATACTCCAGGCTTTGAAACCGGTAGGTCTCGAGAGGCCAAGGGTGTCCACATCACCTAAAAGTGCGTCAAGATCTAACGACTCTTCAAGAAAAGCTTTGGCTTGTTCCATATTGATTTCCTATTAATATCCCATCACCAGATCTACAAGGTGCTGTTTACACAGGGAGGCTTTAAACACACCCAACAGTTAGCGCGTAGGTTAAAACGGTTAAGTGCCAATGCAGCCGCTATTCCGCTAGCTCTAGAACTACCATGACATCGCCTGCTGCCACCTGTCGACCTGCAACGCCGGGAGCCTCAACAACAACGCCATCGCCTGGGGCTGTAATTTCGTGTTGCATCTTCATAGCCTCCAGAACAGCAAGACGTTGACCTTTGATCACTGTTTCATTCTCTGTGACTTCAATGGCAAGCAGTAAACCGTGCATCGGCGCCACCACTGTTCCTCCGGCAGCCGCATCGACACCCTCCGGGGAGACTCGAGCGTAATCTGTAAGGCTCAGCGAGTAGGTGGCGTTAGCGAGATGTAAGGTCGCCGGTGATTCATGAACAAAATTAAAGTTTTCACGCCATCCATTTATTTGCAGCTCACAGCGAGTGTCGGACATGCCCATGAACTCCACCAGAAACTCCTGGCTTTCGAACAGCACTTGATACTGCCCTGCCCCCAAAGTTTCTATTCTGACACCGACCTCCAGCTCGTCGATTCGATAGTCGCGGGTAGAAACAGCGCGGCCTCGGGAAGACCAATCAAGAAGCTCATGGGATACCAGCGGTGCGCGCTCATGGGCCTCGCCCATTGCCAGCAAATGCTGCAACACCGCACCACCAGCCACAAAAGCTCCCTGCACCTTCGGGGGGTTAAATTGATCTCCATAATTTTCTGCTATGAACGCAGTCGTCGCCAGTCCATCCTTGAATGTTTGCTGCTCTAAAGCATCTATCAGAAAATTCCGATTATTACCCAACCCCAGCAATGCGCCATCTTGTAACGTTGTTAGTAAACGACGACGGGCATCTTCGCGAGTTTCTCCGTAGCCAATAATCTTCGCGACCATTGCATCGTAATAAGGGCTCACCTCATCGCCGCTAGCGACGCCGCTATCGATCCGAATGCCCTCAACCTCAGGGAAATCGAACAAACTCACAGGCCCCGTGCTGGGAAGAAACCCCTTCTCGGGCTCCTCAGCGTACAGCCGGACTTCAATAGCATGGCCCAAAAGGTCAATGTCACCTTGCTCTGCAGGCAGCGGCTCGCCCCTCGCTACGCGGATCTGCCATTCGACCAAATCGTAACCTGTGACCAACTCAGTAACCGGGTGCTCTACCTGCAGACGCGTATTCATTTCTAAAAAATAAAACCGCCCTTCCTCGTCGACCAAAAACTCAACGGTGCCCGCCCCGACATAGTCAACCGCCCGTGCTACATTGACCGCCGCCTCACCCATTGCCCTGCGCAGCTCAGGCGTCATAACAGGACACGGAGATTCCTCAATCACTTTCTGATGTCGCCGTTGGATCGAGCAGTCCCTCTCCCCTAGGTGAACCACATGCCCAAGCTGATCTGCAAATACCTGCACCTCAACATGGCGGGGCCGAAGTACCGCGCGTTCAATAATGAGCTCGCTCGAGCCAAAGGCGTTCTGAGCTTCGGATTTCGCCAAGCCAATGGCATCTTCTAACTGGGACGACTCAGTGACGAGGCGCATACCACGACCACCACCACCCGCTGCCGCTTTTATCATTACAGGAAGGCCAATTTTCTCAGCGGCTCCCAGCAGCGTCTCGATATCCTGAGCTTCATCTTGATAGCCGGGAATGCACGGCACGTCGGCCTCAAGCATGGCGCGTTTAGCGCGCGCTTTATCGCCCATGACCTCAATCGCTTGGTTGGGAGGCCCAATGAAGACAATGTTTGCCTGTTCACAGGCGGCAGCAAAATCTGAATTTTCTGAGAGAAAACCATAACCCGGATGGATAGCATCTGCGCCCGCTTCAATTGCAGCGGCCAAAACTTTTTCTTGGTTAAGATAGGAGTCGCTGACGATAGGGCCACCCAGTCGAATCGCTTGATCAGCTTCGCGGACATGCAAAGCGTCTTCGTCTGCATCGGAATAAACCGCCACCGTACGAATACCCATGGCACGCGCGGTTCGCATAACACGGACCGCAATCTCACCTCGATTTGCGACCAATAAAGTCGAGAGCGTTTTCATACATCAATCTCCACGTGCCAACGGGGTTTACGCTTCTCTATAAAAGATGACACGCCCTCTTTTCCCTCATCACTTTGCAAGCAGCGGCTAAAGTTTTCAGCGGCGTAAATCACTTTTTCGTCATCGGGGGTTTGAGGCATGCCGACAATTAATTCTTTGCAGGCGGCCACCGCGCCTGGGGCACAACCGAGGACATCGGACCGAATAGTGCGCTCAGCGTCTTCAAGCGCCTCAACCGAATCCACCGCAAGATCCAGAACACCCAAGGTCGCCGCCTCCGTGCCTCTGAATCTCGCTGCTGTGAGCATAAGCCTGCGACCCACCGCATAACCGCATTTTTGTAACACGTAGCGAGCAATTTGCGCCGGCGTTATTCCAATTCGAGTTTCTGAAAAGGCAAACTTGGCATCGCTCATGCCCACGCTTACATCACAGCAGCAAGCAAGACCCAGACCTCCCGCCATGGCGGCCCCTTCAATCATTGCCACGGTCACCTGAGGTAGTGCGTTTAAATCAGCCAGAATGTCCCCAATACGCGTACTCGTTCTCATCGCTTGCTCACGCGCACCACTGGCGATCGCGTTAAAACTCTTAAGATCGCCACCGGCGCAGAAAAAGCCGCCCCGGCCTCTAAATGTGACGCCCCTGACACTGCGATCATCACGTACCGAGGAGAGGATGATCTCCAAGTCATCAACAACATCATCGGTGAGGGGGTTGCGGCGTTCAGGCTGATTAAACCAAACGGTCAACCAACCATTTTCAAGGCTTAGATCTACTGATTTCGTTTCAGGTAATGCTGTCATGATTACATCCTTGCCACGCCGAAGCTGTTTGATTGCAGACTACGGTGGCGCCCTTCAATGATAGTTTCTAAACAAAATGCCAAAACTTTACGGGTGTCCCTGGGATCAATGATCCCGTGATCAAGCACGCGGCCAGACGTGTAAAAGGCATCCTCTTGGGCATCAAAATGCTGCTTGATCATTTGCGCCTGTGCCTCGAGCTGCGACTCGGGTATCGGTTTACCTTTACGCGCAGCCCCGACTTTAGCCACTTCAGTCATCGTCGTTGCAGCGCTCTGACCTGCCATTACACCCGTACGCGCATTGGGCCATGCAAACAAAAAATCCGGTTCGTAAGCCCACCCACACATGCCGTAATTTCCTGCGCCATAGCTGGCGCCGACGTAGAGAGACAATTTAGGCACACGAGCATTGGCAACCGCCTGAATCATCTTCGAACCATGCTTAATCATGCCTGCATGCTCATACTGAGTTCCCACCATATACCCCGAGGTGTTGTTCAAGAAAATAATCGGGAGGTCAGACTGATCACACAGCTGTATGAATTGGGCTGCTTTAGTTGCACCGTTTGTATCGATAGGACCGTTATTACCAATAAAACCACAGGCGACTCCTGTGATGGTTGCGTGACCACAGACCGTGGATATGCCATAGCGTGATTTAAATTCTTCGATGGCAGAGCCATCAACCACGCGGGCTAAAATCTCCCTCACATCGTAGGGCGTACGAGGGTCAGTTGGGATTGCACCAGCAAGCTCCTCAGCGGAATATTGGGGCTCGCTGTAGGGTCGTCTCGAAAAGCGGGTCAATCGTTTATTCCAATCGAGGCACTCCATAACTTCGCGAGCTTTTAAAAGACCATGTGCATCGTTTTCAACGAGGTACTCCACAACGCCGGTCACACTGGCATGCATCTCGGTGCCCCCGAGCTCACGATCATCTGCATCTTCCCCTGTTGCCGCCTTGACCAATGCAGCGCCGCCTAAAGCCGCCATCCCGTTTTCTTTAACACCAATAACATAGTCAGACATACCGGGCATATAAGCCCCCCCGGCCGTTGACCCACCGTGCAATACGACCATTGTTGGCAGCCCCTTTGCAGACAGACGCGCCAAATCGCGAAAGACACAGCCGAACTCGGACCACAGTTCCACCTTATATTTGAGAAGGTTGGCGCCCGCACTTTCAACCAGATGTATTAACGGTAAGTTTTGGCGAAGGCAAATCTTCAAGAGTGATCGGGTCACATTTAACGTTGAATCAGTAGCCGCTCCTGCTGCGATGCCCGAGTCGTCGACCCAGACCATGCAGCGAATACCACTGACAAAACCGATACCCACGATGACCGAGGCACCGGGGACGCTGAGCTCGCTATCAGACTCCTCGACGCGAAAATTTGCCATCGAGTGCAGCTGCAAAAATGGCATACCGGGGTCTATCAACGTATCTAGACGCTCCCGAGGTGTTAATTGACCCCGAGCTCGGAAGGTTTTGAGCCTACGATTGGAGGCCTCTTCCGTTCGCTGCTCGTACTGCCTCAGTTGATCAACAAAACCGAGCATGCGCCCGCGATTTTCGCTAAACGCCTCTGAGTCTGTGTGCAAGGTCGAAACAATAGTAGCCATGTTAACTTTCCAAAAGGTTTTCGGGGATAGAGATTGGGGTGTCGAGCAGAATCTGCGCGAAGCTTTTCGCTTGAGGGTCATTGCGTAAACTCGCAACACCCCCACCGCCCAGAGCATTGTGCAGGACAAAATTCAGACCTGGTAGCCCGGGCAAATAAAATCGATTAATTGCCGGCGTGGTCATGAAGTGTGCAAAACGCGTCGCAACGTACTCCGAAGTTAATACCTGAGCGATCCAAGGCAGATAGGCTTCAGCACGTGCCATGATACCTATATTCGCTTTATCGCCCTTATCACCCGATCGCCCCCAGGCAAGACGCTCCAACGGAACCGTCACTAGATTGCTGTGCTCCTGAGAGATTTGTCCTGACATCATGGGAATATCGAGGGGTTCAACCAAAATATCCGGCGCAGCAGCCTCAAATGGCAGGGGCAGCTCATTGCCACCCCTGTGGTCGAACAGTGATAGCGTGACCGATGATTTAGGCACCCTAATAGAAAACAGACGAATAACAGGCGATGGCTTTGCACGGGTGCCTGCAAAGAAAGCGAGGCCCGGCGGCGCACCCAGGGCCGCCCCTGCCACCTCCCGCAGTAACAATGCGACCGCTCGCTTATCCTGATGTCTACACGCGATTTTGACCGCCACTTCTCGACTACGGACATACCGTGCTGATTCCCCCCAATGACTCTCGTCACCAACGATCTCGATCGTGACATCATCGAACCCTGAAATACCGTTAACGGCCAGCTTCTGCTCTGCGCGCTTGCGCACCTCATCCGCGAAAATCCGGGCTTTTTCAGCCGCTTTTCGACCCAGATACCAAAGCGTAGTGCCCGCCCGCCAGCCATCTGCCCAGGTCATGCTGACCTTGTAATCACTGGGCACGCCCCGACCCTTGGCACCTTTAACGTGAACCTGATCGGGCCCAATTTGTTGCAACTCGACGGAGGAGAAGTCACAAATCACATCGGGGAGTACGTAGTGAGACGGGTCATCGATTTCATAAAGTAGCTGCTCCCCCACCGTGCCTCGATTCACTATCCCACCGGTATTCTGGGGTTTAGTAATGACCGCCTCGCCATCGCTGGATACTTGCGCTATTGGATATCCCACCTCAAAGAGCGAATCGGCAACGCTCTCCCAGTCAGTAAAGTTGCCCCCTGTCACTTGGGGTCCGCACTCAATCAGATGCCCAACCAGAGACCCCGCCGCCAATTGATCGAGGGCATCGGGCGCCCAGTTAAAAGCATGAATACAGGCTCCCAAAGTCACGGCACTGTCGACACAACGTCCAGTAATAACTATATCGGCACCGTGACTGAGGGCCTCCGCGACAGGAAACGCGCCAATGTAGGCATTGGCGCTGGCTATTTTATCTGCAGGGGGCATTGGCTCTAGGGAGAACATCTCCCGAGCTCCACCGCTGGCGAGTTCAGCAACCCGAGGCAGCAGATCGTCCCCAACGATGACCGCAACCTTCAATGACAGTCCCGCTTCAGCGATGCACTCCCGTATAGCTTGAGCGCAGGCTTCAGGATTAACGCCGCCAGCATTACTAATGAGCTTCACTCCCGAGTCGGCTATGGCCTGCAAATTTGGCCGCACCATAGCGCTCACAAAGTCGGTCGCGTAGCCTAGAGATTCATTGCTTGAGCGCGCCCGAGCTAAAATCGACATTGTGATTTCAGCGAGATAATCAAAGACTATATAGTCTAGATCGCCCTCAGACAGGAACTGAGCCATAGCCAGGTCCGTTTCACCCCAAAAGCCTGTAGCTCCACCAATTCTTATCGACTGCTTAACACCCATGAAATACCCTTTATAAAGTTCCACACGAGACGCACTCATACACTTCAACGGTATCGTGTTGGACCGCATCAATCCGTGAGTCGCCACCAGCCACAAACCTGTCGTCACACTATGCGCCACCCCAACCCCGAGGCTGCTCAAAGACAGACTTAGTGTTTGATGATAGCGCTAATATGATGGATACTCATTTATTATGAGCCTTCCTCATTTCACGCACTATAGGAATCTTCGTCCATGAGCGCAAGTTCTTCTCATCAGAAAAACACCCAGCGCGAGCGCCTAGAAGCCAGGGAACAGAATATTTTAAAGGCTGCTACCGAAGCCTTTTCGGCTCTGGGCGTTGACGGTACGACAATGGCTGAGATCGCGCGGAGAGCCGATATCGCAGAAGGCACTCTCTACCTTTATCACAAAAATAAGCAAGACTTGCTCGCGGTTGTGGTCCAAAATTTTTGGGCCGAATTAACAAAAGGAGCGCTTATTGCCGTAGATGTCAGCCTGCCCGTCATGACGCAATTAGAACAGTTGGCAACCTATCATCTCGCCGCACTGATTCAGCAATCTGACATGGTGGGGCTGACCTATCGAGCAAGGCTTCGACACGGCGAACCCGAGTATCAATTACCCAAAATCCGTGAATACGTGCGCGTTTTCGATCAAATAATGGAGCGCGGCATCAACCGCAAAGAATTATCGGAGGCGATACCCCTATGGCAATGCAGAGACGTTTTTTATGGGGCTTTGGAGTATTCGTCTCGAACTTTGCTTCTGCGAGAAGCCGAGTTCGACCCATCGGTCGTTAAGCAACTCCTAGCCATGTTTCAGCCCTACACGATAGATCAGACCCCATTAATTATGGCAGGCCAAAAAGACACCTCAATTTCGAACAGACTGGAAAAGATAGAATCGCAGCTCGCCAAATTGCTGAGCGACAGGGAGTCAAATTAACACGAGTTCCCGAAAAAAATAAAAAACAGGTTATTTGTATTGCGCTTTCAAAGCGTCAATAAAAGCGGCTAAGGCTTCAGTGGGTAACTGATTAATACCTGCCGCTGCCGCCCTTCCTCCACCCGTTGGGAATTGCTTGCAAACGACATCTGCCCCGAACCGATTTTTCACAGGCGCCCTAACACTCACGAGAAACCCCTCGGGAATCTCAGTAAGCACGGCATGGGCACGATGCGGTGCGTCGAGGGCCAGCTTGTTACCAAGAACGCCACTCACTCGACGCGCCCAAGGCTCATCGGGCAGCCTGATCACCGCCACTGATGGCTCATCAATCAGCTGATAAGCGGCTTCACCACGGCTCATGTCATCGCGATAACCCGCTTGTAATACCTGCATGACATCGGGATCTTCGGCCAGACAAATATCGGGGCTGACATAGGGCAATAATCGCCGATAAAGACTCTCAGGATCGAAGTGTAGGTCACTAACATGAGCACCGTAGGCATTGTAATTAATGAGAATACCCAGCTCCCGCCACAGCCCGAGATCAGGAAGAATGGGTAGGGTTTGCGCAATGCGCCCTGCGGTTTCATCGAGGTTATCGCCGAAACAACCGACCACAGCCCAACTAGCACCCGCTCCTGATAAATGCCCGTTAACGAGTGCAGAGGTACACACCTCTGGCGCTGTATTAATTAACAGTTCAAGCCTCGGCGCAGTCGGCAGCTCTCCTGAATTGTGATGGTCGACGTAAAAAACTTCGGCGCCAATTTCCATGAGTTTATCGAGAGCCTGTCGATTCTTTTCGACCGCCACATCAAGCACCGTAACCAGATCTCCGGAAGCGGCTGTCACTCGGCTGAGAAGTCCAATGTCGCGCTTCACGCCGGTCACCAATGTGGCGCTACGAGGTGTGTGCTGGCGTAGCTGCAACAGCGCGCAGATGCCGTCCGCATCTCCGTTGAAAACATCGAAATACGCCATAAAAATTCGGCCCTGGGGGCTACCCCTTAGGAGCTGATTGGCCCGAACTTAACGGCAAGACAGTGACATTCTCGGCTTGAGCTACCTGACGAGCACGCTTGCCCACACGACCCTGCTTCAACCAAACAAAATCATGTCGCACTTCATGCGCTTCAAAACCACTCACATAGTCACGGAGAACTTTTGTGATGGCATCGCAATCAAGCGCAGCGCAGGCGTCAATCAAAGTCATTGTCGCGATTTCAAGCACTTCAAAATCTAGGCTATCTTCTTCGGCCCGCATAATCATCGGGTGCCCGGTGCCCGCCACCGACGTCCCCAGCAATAATTCTTCGTGCAGCTTTTCGCCTGGGCGCAAGCCAATAAACTCAATATCGATGTGCTCCGAGGACAGTGCATCGCCCTCCAGTTCATAGCCACTGAGTCGAATCATTCGCCTCGCTAAATCGACAATTCGCACCGGCTCGCCCATGTCGAGAACAAAAACGTCACCACCGGTACCCATCGCTCCTGTTTGCAAGACAAGCTGCGCTGCTTCAGTAATGCTCATAAAATATCGAGATACGTCAGGGTGTGTCACCGTGACAGGGCCACCCGACTCGATCTGCTCTCTGAACAAAGGCACAACAGAACCTGACGAACCCAGCACGTTTCCAAAACGCACAATACAGAATCGTGTAGGTGTTTCCCGTTGCGCTAATCCCTGAACAATCAGCTCAGCATAGCGCTTTGAAGCGCCCATGATATTTGCAGGGCGCACCGCTTTGTCTGTGGAGACCAAGACAAAAGTTTCAACACCGGCGTTCTCAGCGGCAAGCGCCGCCGACCACGTGCCCTCCACATTATTAGCCACGCCCTCGGCAACGTTATATTCCACTAGAGGAACATGCTTGTAAGCCGCTGCATGGTAGACAGTCTGCACTTTAAACGTCTTGTAAAGCGACTCCAGTCTACGTTGGTCACGAACAGAACCCAGTAAAGTCACCACAGGAAAGCGATAGTCTTCATCATGGCAAAGCGCCTTAAGCTCCTGCTCAATGTTATAGAGCGCAAACTCTGAAATATCGAGCAACACGAGCTCTCGTGGTGCTGAGGCCATGATCTGTCGACAGAGCTCCGAACCAATTGACCCCCCCGCACCCGTCACCATGACGACCTTGTCATGGATGCAACTATCGATCAGCTCGGGATGGGGTGGCACCGGGTCTCGGCCCAGTAAGTCATCAAGATCCACATCTTGAATTTGGTTAACGCTCGCCCTACCACCAACCAGCTCAGAAATTTTGGGAACTGTACGAACGTGTACGGGGATTCCCACTAAAGAATTGATAATTTCACGCCGTCGCTCTGCTGAAGCCGAAGGAACCGCCAATAGTACCTGCGCGATTCTTTGCTCTTTAACCAAGGACTCTAAATTATCGGAATGAAAAACAGGCCGACCATTGATAAGCGTATTACGCAGCACTGCGTCGTCATCGATAAACGCGTAAACCTCGTAATTAGCTCCGTGGTTTAAGGCGTGTAATAACTGCCGACCCGATTCACCCGCACCATAAATAAGGACTTTCCTAGACCCTCGCTCTGAGGACGCCTGATAAAAAGCTCGGGCCACTAGGCGGACCCCACCTGTTCCGAAAAATAAGAATAGCCAGAAGATACCCGGCGCTGAAGGTGCAACATCCAAACCCCAGTAGAAAGTCGCTAGCGCGAAACTAAGTGCCACTAGCGTCACCGCGCCGACCAAATCCCAGACGGCATCAGGGCCCATATGCCGAATCAGGGATCGGTAAAGACGGCGACCCACGAAGACTGTGGCGGCAAAGCATAGGATACCGAGAAAAATCAGAAGTTCTTGGGTATTTGCGGGAAACAATGGACGGTTGTATCCGAGGCTTGCAGAACCCGTTAACGCCAAGCAAACGAGACACAAATCGGTACACAGCAGCAGGGCAAAACGCAAACTCCTCGACGGATTCCACCTACCGCCAGTACTGCTCACTCCAGTAGAGTTTCCCGCTTTGACACGGGATGCATTGAGACGCCGATTGAAGTGCTTCACCATTCAACTACAACTTTCTAAATGCAATATGCTGAGCACTTGAATACAGCTGCCAGCACGTCTGCGGAACCGAATAGTTTACGATTTACTTCGACTGTATGCTACAAGCGCTAACGACGGAATTGTCGAGAAAATTACCGCAAAAATCTGGGAATAAGGGCCAAAAACGGCCCACAGAGCTAGCGGAAACTGCCAAAGCGCGTGCAATACCAAAAGGCCGCAATTAACCGCCAACGGCGACCTTGTCCCTCGAAGAAGACGTTGGTAGCCGTGTTCACTATGGGCCTCAGCGAGGGATTTACCCTGCAGGAGTCGTATCATTAGTGTGCAGGTAGCGTCTACGATAAAAGGCATCATGACAATCAGCCAAACCGCGCCCAAGCGATTATCTTGACCCACGGCATACAACCCCAAGCAGCCCAGATAGAAACCCAGAAACACGGCGCCACTGTCCCCCATAAACAAACTTGCAGGAGGCCAATTCCGCCAGATAAAGGGCAGTAACGCCGCCGCGAGCACCAGAGTAAAATGGGTGATGCCCGGCGCTTCCGGTATGAAGAGGCTGATAACGGCCATGCTAAGGCAAACACAAAGGGCTTGAGTACCCACAAAACCGTCGATACCATCCATAAAATTCACGAGATTAATGGTCCATCCAAGCGCCAATATGGCCAGCCCGACAAGCAGCAACGGTGCAGCCTCCAGTAGCGTTATCACAGCAATTATTGACGCCGTCAGATAGACGAGTAGGCGCACCCCTACAGGCAGCTTAAAACGATCGTCAATTAACCCCACAACCGCCACCACCAAACCACAACTCTGCAGAATCAAAAGTAGTGAATGCGTTTCAGCGGGGAAGACACCGGGCACAAACAGCGCCAACAGCGCCGCGAGCGCAAAACAAATACCGGCCCCCACGGGTGTCGGGCTTCGATGAGCACTGCGGGCATTGGGCTGGTCCACAAAACCCCACCTTGGCGCGAGTCGTGCAAAACAGATCAGCAGTAAAGTTGATAGGCAAAAAGCTAAAAGAATAGCCAGCATCAGGCTACGCTCTCTGTCACAGGTACACCCAACAAACGCTCCAATGACCACACCGCATTATTGTAGGGTTGGGCCGTTTCTCCACACCAATAAGATCCACCCAAAGAAGCTGCTAACGCCTGGGTCCGCTGAAACGGCAAACCTGCTAAACACCCCAGCACAATACGCCATAGTGGCGCAGGGAGTTTCATGGGCGTTTTGTTAGCTAAGGCTTCTCCAATGCGTAAAGCGGAATAGCATTGCCCATCGGTAACCGCTAATGGCTGCCCACTGCGGGCCGGTTTCTTCCGGGTTCCGCAAGCCAGAGAAACAATAAGCTCAACGAGATCAGGACGTGCGACCAAACTACGCCGCCCTGTCGCGGGTAACGACACCGGCAACCTGCTTTGCCATTTCTGCAACATGGCAAGATTGGCGGCCAGGGCGATGTCATAGACCAAAGCAGGTCTTAGTATGATCAGCTCACAGGGACTAGGGCCTATCAGTTTTGATAGAGAGATTTCAGCTCGCCACTTAGACTCGGCGTACAGTGACTCTGGTTTTGGTAAAACATCAGCGGAAGCTCCAGGGTCAACCGTACTCGCGGGCACCACATTTAGGGAGCTCAGAAAGATAAATTGGTTCACACCCGCAGCGACCGCCGCCGATGCGAATGCCTGACAAGCCTCGACATTAACCACACGATATGCGGAAGAACCGCCTTTATTATGGGCGATTCCTGCACAGTGAATAACGACTGTGACATTAGAAAACAGTTCAGGAGAAATTCCGTCCTGACTAAGATCTAAAAATCGATCACAGTCGCTTCTACCCGCAGTGACCACCGAAATACTTTGCCGCTTGAGTGAAGCATAGATTGCACTACCAATATAACCCGATGCCCCAGTAAGCAAGATCATGCCGATATCTCAGCTTGGTGGAAATTATTACTCAAGCACGATGCGATCTCGGTTTCGCGTAATAATCGAGTCACCGATCCCTTTGACTTCAATGAGCTCATCGATGGATTCGAAGGGCCCGTAGGATTCGCGGTGCTCCACAATCCGGTAGGCCTTTGCAAGGCCGACACCCGCCAAGCCCTCTGACAAGAGCTCAGGTGAAGCCGCATTAATATTGACCGACTGGGGCTGACTAAACACAGGTGAACTTGAAACGGCCAGAGCGAAACAGAGGGCAGCAATGCCCACAATTTGATGACAATGGAATAACGTAAACAGGTTGGCGCAGAATCTACGACCTGACCCATTAAAACTGCTGGTGATGAAAGACATGGCAACATACTCCTGTTGTGTAAATCGAAGAGCCTTATGTGACTCACAAACAGGTTATAAAATATCGATTTTTGCGGGGACATCAGCGGTCTCCGGCGCCCTCAAATGGGCTCTAGAGATGACAGAATACGCTTGATCACTGCCGAGGGGTCTTCCGCCCCAGTAATGGAGCGCCCCATCACCAAATAATCAGCACCTGCAGCAATGGCCGTCGCGGGCTCAACAACACGCTTTTGATCCCCAGCGGCATCGCCTTTAAGACGAATACCGGGAGTCACCAAGGCAAACTTTGGGCCTACAAACTTCCTCAGCTCGGCCGCCTCTTGAGCAGAACAAACAACACCATCAAGCCCTGCACCTTCGGCAAGCTTAGCCAGACCCACGACTCGTGCTAATGCGCCACCTTGAAACCCTACCTCAGACAAATCTGCCTCGGCCATGCTCGTCAGCACCGTCACAGCCGTTAAGAGTGGTCTATGCTGCCGGCCAGCCAAAGCCTGGCGGGCAGCTGCCATCATCGATGACCCGCCACTCGCATGAACATTGACCATCCAAACACCCAGATCAGCTGCAGCCACAACGGCTTGAGCCACAGTATTAGGAATGTCGTGAAACTTAAGATCCAAAAAAACATCGAAGCCTTGATTAACAAGCTGCTCCACAGCCGCAGGGCCGATGCGTGTAAACAATTGCTTGCCTACCTTAACGCGACACACAGAGGGATCTAGCTGCTCTGTAAGCTGCGATACGCTACGCATATCGTCATAGTCTAGTGCGACAATCAGAGTTTTATGATCAACCATTTAACGCCTCTCCTGTCGTGCCCAAGTCCCGAATCGTGCCCCAATGCTTACAGCCCGGACAATACCAATGCAGCTTCTGGTTGCGAGAGCCGCAGTGCGTACAACGATAGGAAAACCTTTGATCAATAATTTTCTCAATCGTTTCTCGTTCTAATGACTCATCATCGCCCGCCTCTGTAGAATTGTGAAAGCTCATCAATAGCGCTACGCCACGCAGCGAAGGTTTGTCTCTCAGGCTAACTCGCAAAAAATCCTTTGCCGCGTCTTTGCCAACGGTGGCATGTAACTCATCAACAATAGCGAGTGCCAAAGGTGTTGTCGGCGCTTTCTTAAAACACCCCTCAAGATAAGAACGTAAACTTTTCCTGCTACCCACCGAATCCATCGCCTCCCGCATGAGAGGCGTAATCTCTGCCAGGTATTCTGGCCCTTGATCAAAAACTGTTTTGAGCACTTTGATACTCTGCTCCGGCTGCCCGGCTGATAGCTCTAACGCGCCCAGGGACAGCGTGGCACGAACGCAAGCCTTGTCATAACGCAGCGCTTTAGCCAGCAGCTCTCGACCTTCCCCATAATCCCCGCGGGCTCTTGCCAGTTCCGCCTGCTCACAACAATAGTGCGCCAACAAGACACCAACCGGCTGACCCACCTCGTCAGCGGCGTTATCAGCAGACTTAATTAAACTTCTTTTAGGGAGCAACTCTTCGGCAACCTCGCAGGCTGCTACCCAGTCGCTTTGAGCCTCATAAATTTCGAGTAGATGACGGCGCGCTACCCTACGATGGTTACCCGACTCCGCCACTAGATCAATCAGCAACTTTTCAGCGCGATCGAGTAGGCCTGCAGAAATATAGTCTCTGGCGAGCTCGAGATGAGCCAGATGTAATTGGGTTTGAGGTAAACTCGGCCGGGCCAGTAAGTTTTGATGTACGCGTATGGCGCGCTCTACCTCACCGCGGCGACGCAGGACGTTTCCCAGTGCAATATGGGTGTCAAAAGTTTCCGCGTTAACTTCTAGTGCCTGAGTAAAAGCATCAATCGCGTTGTCTTGACTGCCATCAAGGAGAAAGTTTAAGCCCCGATAATATTCTGAGGGCGGCTGTGCTGCGCCGCCCCAAATTAATGGCCGATTTCCCCTTCTCCCTAACCACCAGCCCGCAGCAATAGCCGCGGTCAGTGTCAGCAGTAACAGCAGGTCAATCATTCTCACCGAGCCCAAGCCGGCGCAGCCGGTCTACCTCGAGCTCAAGTTTGGTGTGCTGCCGGCGCAACCGCCCGAACCGAGCCCGTTGTCGAACCGTTACCCATACCCCACCTAACAATCCTACCAAGCAACCCGTCGCGAAAAACAGTAATAACCATAGCGCCACCGCGCGCTCTGAAAGCTGCACGATTAATAAATCAAGAGGAACAGGGTCGGTATTTTGAAGAGTAAACAACGCGCCCAAAATAATGGCCGTACCTACGACAAAGAGACTCAGCAACACCCGCAAAAGCGCCACGATCAGAAGCCTGCTTTTAACGAACGGTTAACCCGTTCCCGCAGTTCCTTACCCGGTTTGAAATGAGGGACGTGCTTGCCTTCTAACTCAACGCTATCGCCGGTTTTAGGATTACGCCCCTGGCGAGGCTCCCTGTAATGCAGGGAAAAGCTGCCAAAACCACGGATCTCAATACGCTCTCCACTCGACAGCGTTTCTGCCATATGCTCAATCATTAACTTCACGGCTAACTCTACATCTTTGGTACTTAGCTGCGACTGTTGAGAGGCTATTAATTCAATGAGCTCACTGCGGGTCATGGACTTCTTTTCAGCGCTGTTGGGACTGTCATTTTCTAACGTCAGGTAAATCTTTTCAAGTTCCTAATTTCCATGGCTTTTTTACCTAAATAGGCGCGAATGACAGATAAAAGTTGACGCGCAAAAAATTCAGCCCACTCAGACCCGTGAATGCCTAAGGGCCTGATTTAGCTCAACGGTACCCCAAAATTTTGCATGCTTGGTCGTTGATAACGGCTCGAATAGGCCGGCAGATAATTTGAAAAAATCGCTCGTAATTGCGACAACCGGGCAATCTTGCGAACGCCCGAGCAAAAAAAAGGCCGGCGTAATGCCGGCCTTCGATTAACACCTAAGAAGGTTACTGACCGTCCATCTTCGCTTTAATTAGATCACCAATAGTGCCCGGCGAAGCCGCCTCGTCCTGCTGCTTGAGGGTTTCAACCGCCTCTTTCTCATCATCCATGTCCTTGGCTTTAATTGACAGCCCCAAGGTGCGGTTCTTACGGTCGACATTGGTGATTTTAGCTTCGACTGCATCACCCACATTGATCACTGAACGTGCATCTTCAATGCGATCCACGCTGATATCTCCAACCTTCAGATATCCAGACACCTCATCGGACAACTTAATCAATACACCTTTGGCATCTACTTCCAGCGCTTTACCGGTGACAATAGTGCCACGATCGTTATCACTCACGTATAGGGTGAAAGCGTCTTCTTCCATCTGCTTCACACCCAGAGAAATCCGTTCGCGCTCGGGATCAATCGACAAAATGACGGTCTCGATCTCATCGCCCTTCTTGTAGTTACGAACAGCCTCTTCGCCCGTTTCATTCCAGCTGATGTCGCTCAAATGCACCAAGCCATCAATAGCGCCATCGAGGCCGATAAAGATGCCGAAGTCAGTGATTGACTTAATGGTGCCTGAAATACGATCACCTTTAGCGTGGTCTGATGCAAAGGCATCCCAAGGATTCTGAGTGCACTGCTTAATACCGAGGGAGATGCGACGACGGTCTTCATCAATATCAAGAACCATTACCTCAACTTCATCGCCCAACTGCACAATCTTTGAGGGGTGAACGTTTTTGTTGGTCCAGTCCATTTCAGAGACGTGAACAAGCCCCTCGACACCTTCCTCGATTTCGGCAAAACAACCGTAGTCGGTGAGGTTAGTCACTCGAGCATTAACTCGGCTACCTTCTGGGTAGCGATTGGTAATTTCTACCCATGGATCTTCGCCCAACTGTTTCAGACCCAAAGAGACCCGATTGCGCTCGCGGTCGAACTTAAGGATTTTGACATCCATTTCTTGACCAACTTCTACAATCTCGCTGGGGTGCTTGATGCGCTTCCAAGCCATATCCGTGATGTGCAACAAGCCATCAACACCGCCGAGATCAACAAAAGCACCGTAATCAGTCAGATTTTTAACCACGCCTTTAACCGACATGCCTTCTTGCAGATTCTCGAGTAGTTCTTCGCGCTCTTGGCTATTGGCCGCTTCCATAACTGCGCGACGAGAGACAACGACGTTGTTTCGCTTTTGATCGAGCTTTATGACCTTGAACTCGAGCTCCTTGCCTTCGAGGTGCGTCGTTTCACGAACAGGACGCACGTCGATCAATGAACCCGGCAGGAAGGCTCTAATAGATTCGATATCAACGGTAAATCCGCCTTTAACCTTGCCATTGATGATGCCCGTGACAACTTCTTCGGCAACATGTGCTGCCTCTAGACGCTTCCACGCCTCGGCACGCTTGGCCTTCTCACGAGAAAGCTTAGTCTCTCCGAAACCGTCTTCAACGGTCTCAAGAGCCACTTGAACTTCGTCGCCAATATTGAGTGTGCACTCACCATTGGCATTGGTAAATTGATCAAGTGGGATCACACCCTCAGACTTGAGGCCTGCGTGAACAGTAACCCACTCGTTATCAATATCAATGACAACGCCGGTCACAATGGATCCAGGCTCCATATCGACGGTTTTTAAGCTTTCTTCAAATAATTCTGCGAACGATTCGCTCATGGGACGTTCCTGTTGTTGCGGCATAAATCTGCCTAACCGACCTCCAGATAAGGTTGGGTCTATTCAAATTAGCGATTACCGAGGTATCTGGCCTTCAGTTCGGTGACCGCACTTTAATCCCTTTGCCTGCCGCAAGTTCAAACACGCGGTCACAAACCGCGTCGATAGACAGCTTGGAGCTGTCTATATGAACCGCATCTTCGGCAGCTACCAGCGGCGACGCGGAGCGGTTGGTATCACGCTCGTCACGCTCGTTGATGGATTGCAAAAGGCGCGGCAGGCTAACACTTTCGCCTTTCTCGAGCAACTGTGCCTGACGCCTGCGCGCCCTCGCTTGTGGTGAAGCGGTTAGGAAAATTTTTAGGGCCGCATCGGGAAAGACCACAGTACCCATATCCCGTCCGTCGGCCACCAGCCCCGGCAACGTCGCCAGCGTCCGCTGACGATTCAGCAGTGCCACCCTCACCTTTTCCAGTACCGCAACTGCAGAAGCTCCGCGGCTTCCGTCTTGAGAACGAATTTGTGGGGTTACATCCTTGCCCCCAAGCCAGACCGCTACGCCAGAGGGTGATGGCACAAATTGCACATCGAGGGTTTCGGCCACTTCAACAACCCGCGCTTCGTCTTGCCAACTGATATCCCGAAGCACACAAGCATGACCCACAATGCGATATAAAGCACCGCTGTCCAGTAAGTGCCATCCCAAAGCTTCGGCCAACCGAGTACTCAGTGTGCCTTTGCCGGCTCCGCTTGGGCCATCGACACAGATAACCGGCGCTTTACTCATGAGCGAGCATCAAGCTTCAGGCCGGCACTCGATATCAACTCAGCGAATCCAGGAAAGGAAGTGGCAACATGATCGCAATCAAGAACCTCTATGGGTGCTGATGCACGCAGCCCCGCAATCGCAAAAGCCATAGCAATACGGTGGTCATGAAAAGTCCGGACTGAGCCACCACTTATTTTTCCACCTTCAATCACAATGCCGTCCGGGGTTGGTTCGTTTTTTATGCCCAGGGTAGTTAATCCCTCGGCCATGGCCGCAATGCGGTCACTTTCTTTGACACGGAGCTCGCTGGCACCGCGAAGAATGGTGGTTCCGGTCGCGCAGGCGGCGGCAATAAACAGCGCGGGAAACTCATCAATTGCCAAGGGGACTTCATCTTCCGGTATATCAATTCCGTGCAGTGGCGCGTGGCGAACCTGCAAGTCAGCCACGGGCTCGCCACCGATCTCGCGAGGATTGCGAACGGTGATGTCAGCCCCCATTAGGGTCAATATATTGAGAATACCTACGCGCGTTGGATTCATACCAACATGCTTTAAAAGCACATCGGAACCTGGCGCGATACTCGCCCCAACCAGTAAAAACGCGGCCGAGGAAACATCCGCCGGTATGTCAATTGAGGTCCCCTGTAAACGACCACCCCCATCAAGACCGATCACCCCATTCGTATTATCAACGTCATAACCAAAGCCGCTAAGCATTCGCTCAGTGTGGTCCCGAGTCGGTGCAGGCTCGGTAATTGACGTTCTGCCCCTTGCGTACAATCCTGCCAGCAGTACACATGATTTAACCTGAGCACTGGCGATGGGCAGATCGTAGTGAATTCCCTGCAAAGACTGTCCTCCGGAAATCACCAACGGGGGCCGTCCCTCAGACAAAGCATCAATGCGGGCACCCATTTTGGACAGGGGATTGATCACCCTTCCCATAGGCCTTTGCATCAGCGAAGCATCACCCACAAGTTCAGAATCGAAAGTTTGACCCGCTAAAATACCTGCAAAAAGGCGCATACCCGTGCCAGCATTACCCAAATCCAAGGCTTGATCAGGAGCCTTCAGTCCGTGTAAACCAACACCTGTAATCGTCAAACTTCCCGCTTCGGGGCCTTCTATGGCCACTCCCATCTGGCGAAAAGCCGCAATGGTCCTTAGGGCATCTTCGCCTTCGAGGAATCCAGCGACAGCTGTTACACCCTCTGCCAAGGACCCCAGCATCACGGCGCGGTGAGACATTGACTTATCTCCAGGCACGCGATGTTCACCCGTTAACTGGCCTCCAGGCTGCACAACAAACTTCATGAAAGATCTCGTCCTTTGTCAGCGTCTTCAGTTATCTGTGCACTCGCACTGGGGTCTAAAGGGTTCAGCACCCGATCATGCTCACGTCGAACCGAGCGGCAGATTGCAAAATAACGCTCAAGCTCTTCACCATCACCACTGGCAATCAGCGCTTTGAGCACAGACAGCTGATCTTCTACCGCCGTCAGTGCATCAATCAGAGACCCTTTATTGGTAAGCGCCACGTCGCGCCACATCACAGGATCTGACGCGGCTATTCGGGTCATGTCACGCAGTGCACCGCCACCATGGCGCATAGGATTTAAAGGGTCATTTGCCAAAGCCATGGTCAGTGCATAGGCCAGCATATGAGGTGAGTGACTACTCGCAGCAAGCGCCGCGTCGTGATCTGTGGCGGACATAACCGTCACCCGTGATCCAACGCTCTCCCACATCGCGGTCACCCATTTAACGGCCTCGGGGTCTGTGGAGGCATCCGGCGTCAGAATAGCCTCTCGCCCGACAAAGAGATCAGCTCTAGCCGCCATCACGCCACTGTTTTCGGAGCCCGCAATGGGGTGTCCTGGCACAAACCGGGGGTAACTCTCAGGCATTTGATCAATCACCCAGCCCTTCATACTGGCCAAGTCGGTAATAATGGGCGTCGCATTTAGGGCCTGCAGTCGACGGGGTAACGTCGCCAATAGCTCCCCCGTCGAAATCGGTGGCGCGCCGATCACAAGCACATCAGCCCCTGCAATGGCCTGGCTGAGATCTAGGTCAAAATCGTCGATTACGCCCAGTGCCAAGCCACGCTCAAGACTGGGGGCCCGGGGACCCCAAGCGGTGATCTTACCCACCCAACCGTTACGCTTAAGTGCAAGGGCCAGGGACCCGGATATTAATCCAAGCCCTAAAAAGACGACCTTTGCGGTATTTAGAGATGCCACGGACTCAGAACGCTAGATGGGGGCACAAGGGTAAGAGCCCAGCCGTTTGAGCATAATCGACTGCTCTTCAAGCTCGTTCATAATTTGATCGACGATTTGATCCTCGAGATGCCCCTCAAATTCAATGTAAAACACGTACGTCCATTTTTCGGTCTTTGAGGGCCTAGAATCTATGCGGGTCAAACTAATCCCCGCATCTTCAAAGGGTCTCAGCAAATTGAGAAGGGCTCCGGGGCGATTGCGACTGGCAATAATGACTGAGGTTTTATCTTGACCACTGGCGGGAACAAAGTCGCGCCCTAACACCAAAAATCGCGTCGTATTACTCGCGTAATCCTGAATCGATACCTCGCGCTTTTCTAGGGTATACATCTCAGCGGCGATATCCCCCGCAATGGCCGCCACGCCCTCTTCAAATTGTGCTCGTCGAGCGGCTTCGCCATTGCTAGCCACCTGCTCCAGAGGCACTTGCGGTAAATGGGTTTCCAGCCAAGCTCGACACTGAGCCAAAGCCTGGGGATGACCACATACCTTAGTTATATCACCGTCACCTGTGGCTTGACCCACGAACAAATGGTGAACCACAGGCAGCTCAACTTCGCCCACAATGCGCAAAGGGGACTCGAGAAAACAATCCAGCGTTTGTCCGATCATGCCCTCCGTAGAATTCTCTACAGGCACCACGCCGAAATCGCAGCGGCGTTCTTCCACCTCTCTAAATACGCCTTGTATTGAAGATTGCGCATGAGGCAAAGCAGATTGGCCAAAGTGTTTGCGGGCTGCGGCCTGGGTATAGGTACCTACCGGGCCCAAAAACGCCACCGTTAAGGGGTTCTCAAGCGCCAGACAGCTGGACATGATTTCGCGAAAAATCCTAGCCATGTAGTCGTCGGGTAACGGCCCAGGGTTCCTTTTCTGAATAGCACGAAGCACCTGAGCCTCGCGTTCAGGACGATAAAACAGCGGCGAAGTTTGGGTATCAGCCTGAACAGCGGCAAGTTTGATTTCGGCAACTTCTTGAGCACAGCGCGCGCGGTCGCTAATTAGAGACAGCAATTGCCCATCGATATCGTCGATACGAGCCCGAATAGTTTCAAGTTGCTCATCAGTCGCCATAGCTTAACCGTAACGTTGCTCAAACTCGGACATAAAAGTACACAGCGCTTCAACCGCCGCTTCTGGCACCGCATTGTATATGCTCGCTCGCATACCCCCCACCGAACGATGTCCCTTCAAATTGGTCAAACCCGCTTGCTCTGCCTCATCAAGAAATACCGTATCGAGTGCGGCATCAGCCAGGGTAAAGGGCACGTTCATCCAAGACCTCGCCGACTCATCGACAGGGTTACTATAAAAACTGGAGTTATCAATCTGGCCATAAAGTCGCGCAGCTTTTCGCGCATTGATGGCACCCATCACCTCTAGCCCCCCCATAGATTCAAGCCATTCAAAAACCAAACCCGTCAAATAAACAGCAAAGGTTGGGGGCGTGTTATACATTGAGCCATTAGCCGCGGCGGTGTCCCAATTCAGCATTGCAGGACAACTGGGCCTAGCTCGGCCAAGAAGCTCCTTACGAACCAACACCAAGGCCAATCCAGCTGGGCCAATATTTTTCTGGGCACCGGCATAGATAACACCAAATTGGGTGACATCGATAGGACGCGACAATAAAGTCGAGGACATATCGGCGACCAGAGGTGAGCCAACCTCAGGAATCGTGGAAAACTCTAGCCCGCCAATGGTTTCATTAGGGCAATAGTGAAAATAGCGGCCCCCGGATATCGACCAGTCATCGCTCGGGGGAAGTGACATAAAGTTGTCTGCGCTACCATCTGCGACACAGTGAGCATTGACGAATCGGGCGCCCTCGGCAAACGCTTTTTTAGACCACTGGCCGGTGACTAAATAGTCGGCATTGTCGGCTTCTAAACTCAAATTAAGCGGCACAGCGGCAAATTGCTGACTCGCGCCGCCCTGCTGAAACAACACCGCGTAGTCGTCGGACACACCCAGCAAGCGCCTCAACCGAGCTTCTGCCTGCTCCATAACGTCTATAAAGGCTTTGCTGCGATGGCTTAGCTCCATAACGGAGGCGCCTTGCCCCTGCCATTCAAGCATTTCTTCCTGAGCTTTTGCCAGCACCGCCTCAGGTAGGGCCGCAGGGCCAGCGCAAAAATTATGGACTCGAGACACGATTCAAGACTCTCCAGTATCTCCGTTAGCCGCCGACACCTCAGATTCAGGGGCATCGGCAGATTCTGCCATGTCTTCGACGGGCACAGCGCCGTCGTCCTCAACAATTCGGCTCAGGCGCACCAACTTTTCGTCGTCGCGGGTTTTGATCACTCGAACGCCTTGTGTGTTTCGGCCCAGCGTCGATATTTCCTCAACCCGAGTTCTAACCGCCGTGCCCTGATCTGAGATCAACATAATTTCATCGCTAGCGGAAACTTGTACGGCGCCTACGAGCGGACCATTTTTAGCGTTTGTCGCCATGGCAATCACGCCTTTGGTGCCGCGGCCCTTACAGGGAAACTCCGCTGTGTCAGTGCGTTTCCCGTACCCTTTTTCACTGACGGTTAAAATAGTGCTGTCTGCCTGGGGAACGATGAGTGATATCAGCCGGTGTTCATCGCCCAATTTAATGCCTCTAACACCACGAGCTGTTCGGCCCATCGCACGAACGGCCTGCTCTTGAAATCTGACGGCCTTACCCTCACTCGACAGCAGCATGACATCACAACTTCCGTCGGTTACCGCAGTTCCCACCAGCCAGTCATCGGCCTCAAGCTCCAGCGCTCGCAAGCCCACACTGCGCTGTCGCGCAAATTGCTGCATATCGGTTTTCTTCACAATGCCACGTGCGGTCGCCATGAAGATGAAATGCCCTTCCTCATAGCCTTCCACGGGTAGTATGGAAGTGATGCGCTCACCTTCATCAAGGGGCAGCAAATTGACCATAGGTCGACCTCTGGCATTGCGGCTCGCCAAAGGAATATGAAATACCTTTAACCAATAAACTTTGCCGAGGTCAGAGAAGCACAAAATCGTCGCGTGGGTACTCGCAATGAGTAGATGCTCCACAAAGTCTTCGTCTTTAACCGCCGTTGCTGATCGTCCTGTACCGCCCCGACGCTGTGCCTGATAGTCTGACAGCGACTGGGTTTTTGCATAGCCTCCGTGAGATATGGTCACCACACGATCTTCTTCTGTGATCAGATCTTCAACGCTCAGGTCGTGGGTAGAGTCTGTAATTTCGGTGAGTCGGTCGTCACCAAATTCCTCGACCAAATCCTTGAGCTCATCGCGAATAACCTGACGCAAACGGTCTGGATCTTGAAGAATCTCAAGATAACCTGCAATTTCAACCAGCTTATCCGAGTATTCCTGCAAGAGTTTTTCATGCTCTAGGCCGGTCAACCGGTGCAGTCGTAACTCCAAGATTGCCTGCGCCTGCGCGGGGGACAAAAAGTACTGATCTCCGTGCAGTCCAAATTCGGCGGGCAAGTCATCAGGGCGGCACGCATCCTCTCCGGCGCGCTCCAGCATTCCTGTGACTTCTCCAGAATGCCAAGACTTCGCCACCAGCCCAGATTTAGCATCGGCGGGTGTTGGCGACGTTTTAATGAGCTCGATGATTTCATCAATATTCACCAGCGCGATGGCGAGCCCTTCGAGGACATGGCCACGTTCGCGGGCTTTGCGCAATAAATACACCGTTCTTCGCGTTACCACCTCGCGCCGATGACGCACAAACGCTTCGATCATTTCAAGCAGATTCAGGGTGCGTGGCTGGCCGTCGACCAGGGCAACCATATTGATGCCGACCACCGACTGCAGCTGGGTTTGGGCGTATAGGTTATTCAGGACAACATCGCCCATTTCACCGCGGCGTAATTCAATAACCACACGCAGCCCGTCCTTATCGGACTCGTCCCGTAACTCAGTAATGCCCTCTAGCTTCTTCTCTTTGACCAGTTCTGCAATACGCTCGATTAACCGCGCCTTGTTTAGCTGATAAGGAATTTCATGAATAATAATGGTGTCTTTGCCACGGCTTTCATCGGTAATAACTTCGGCTCGCGCCCGGACATAAATACGCCCCCGTCCTGTGCGGTACGCCTGAACAATGCCAGCCCGCCCGTTAATAATGGCTCCGGTTGGAAAGTCGGGGCCCGGGATATACTCCATGAGCCCATCGACATCGATCTCAGGGTTATCGATAAACGCCAGGCAGCCCGCCACAACCTCTCTAAGATTGTGGGGCGGGATGTTGGTCGCCATTCCCACGGCAATGCCCGAAGACCCGTTGATGAGAAGATTGGGGGCACGGGTAGGCAGGACCACGGGGATTTGCTCGGATCCATCGTAATTATCGACAAAGTCGACCGTTTCTTTATCCAGATCAGCGAGCAGCGCATGAGCCAACTTACTCATGCGAATTTCGGTGTAACGCATAGCCGCGGCTGAATCCCCGTCTATAGAGCCGAAATTCCCCTGTCCATCGACCAGGGTGTAACGCAGTGAAAAGTCCTGCGCCATGCGAACAATCGTGTCGTAGACCGCAGAGTCTCCATGCGGGTGGTATTTACCGATCACATCTCCGACGATTCTGGCCGACTTTTTATACGCCTTATTCCAGTCGTTGTTGAGCTCATTCATCGCAAAGAGCACTCGCCGGTGCACGGGCTTCAAGCCATCGCGCACGTCGGGCAATGCTCGCCCTACGATAACGCTCATAGCGTAGTCCATGTACGACTGTTTGAGCTCGTCTTCGATGTTGACGGGAAGCACTTCCCGTGCGATTTCTTTGGGTGTCTCTGCCATTAGAACTGCTTTGTCTGATCGGGGGAGTTATCAGCCATGCTGATGGGCCGTAGCATATCAAATTCAGCCCTCTGAGGCCATCTTCAGTGTCCATAGCGGGCAAGGCGACAGGGCACCGGTTATACTGTGCTCATGAACCCTTCAAACCTATCATCTGTCGCTGATCTTGTTATCCACCCCAAGTGGATTGTACCCGTGGTACCGCAAGGCCAAGTTCTCACCGATCATAGTGTTGTCGTCAGTGATGGCAGAATTACCCGCATTGAGCCCACTGCTGAAGCGCAACGAATTCAGGCCTCAGAACACCTCCATTTGCCGTCGCAGGTTCTGCTGCCCGGGCTTATTAATGCCCATGGTCACGGCGCTATGACACTTTTGCGCGGCATTGCAGACGACGCCCCCTTACTCAGTTGGCTACAGGACCATATCTGGCCTTTGGAAGCGGAGTTTGTTTCCGAGGCTTTTGTTCGCGACGGGACAGACCTCGCATTGCTTGATTTGGTGATGGGGGGAACCACGACTTTCAGTGACATGTATTTTTTCCCCGATGTTACTGCCCAGCGGGCGGACCTCGCGGGGTTGAGAGCACAACTGGTTTTCCCTGTTATTGACGTGGCCACAGCGTGGGCAAGCGACAGCGAGGCCTGTCTGGAAAAAGGGCTCGCCCTGCGCGACGAGTATCGAGACCACGCCTTGATTCAGGTAGGTATAGGCGCGCACTCGACCTACAGCGTGCCAGAATCTACTCTGCATAAAATTGCCACCTTGGTTCACGAACTCGATGCCCCACTGCAAATTCACCTCCACGAAACCCAAGCTGAGATCGACATGGCCCTGGAAGCCCACGGTGAACGCCCGATTAGTGTTTTGAATCGCCTAGGTTTACTCGGTCCACGCACGCAGTGTGTGCACATGACGGCGCTGTCAGATGACGACATCGAGCTGCTCTCCAGCACCAACAGCCACGTCATTCACTGCCCGCGATCCAACATGAAGCTGGCTTCTGGCATAAGCCCGGTAGATCGACTCCTGAAAGCCGGAGTGAACGTTGCTTTAGGCACCGACGGTGCCGCCAGTAACAATCGGTTGAATATGCTGGCAGAGCTGCAGATGGCAGCATTATTGGCCAAATTAGAGTCCCTAGAGGCTACCGCGCTTCCGGCAACCAGGGCACTTGAGCTCGCCACCATGGGTGGCGCACGGGCGCTGGGACTTGAAAAAACCATCGGTTCGATCGAACCTGGGAAAGCCGCTGATTTGATTGCACTGGACTTGAGCCAACCCCATACCCAACCCCTGAACAACATCATTTCACAAGTCGTTTATGCGACCAGCGGCAGCGAATTAACGCACAGTTGGGTCGCAGGGCAGCCGCTAGTCCGCGACGGCCAGCCTGTCACGCTGACGCCGGCCGACATCTCGGCACGCGTCGCCCGCTGGCCGGAGAAATTCAAGGCCCATCAAGCCTCCATTGATCAAACAGGAAGTGACCTTTCATGACCACAGCAGCTAATGTTGACCCAGCAGAAATCGCAAAGTTTGAAGCCTTAGCTGCCCGCTGGTGGGATCCCAACAGCGAATTTAAGCCCCTTCATGAAATCAACCCCCTCAGAGCGGGTTGGATCGACGAGCGTTCTGCGGTCGCTGGGAAAACTTTGTTAGATGTGGGCTGCGGTGGTGGTTTATTAACCGAAGCCATGGCGTGGCGTGGCGCGCAAACGGTCAAAGGTATTGATATGGGAGAAGCCCCCTTGAGCGTGGCGCGCCTGCATCAACTCGAGAGCGGCTTAGACATTAATTATGAAAAGATCACCGCTGAGCAGTTGGCTGAGCGTGAAAGCGGAACCTATGACGTCGTTACCTGCCTTGAAATGTTAGAGCATGTTCCCGATCCCGGGGCCGTGATTAAAGCCTGCGCAGATTTAGCAAAACCCGGCGCCGACCTATATTTTTCGACCATTAACAGGAACCCCAAGGCCTTTATCTTCGCCATCGTCGGAGCAGAGTACATCCTTAACTTACTCCCCAAAGGCACCCATGAGTACAGCAAATTTATAAAACCCTCAGAACTCGCCACCTGGATACGTGAAGCCGGATTAACCCTCACTGAAATGTCTGGGCTAACCTATAATCCTGTTACCCAGCATTACCGGCTGCATCCGCGAGATGTATCCGTCAACTATATGGTTAGAGCTACCAAGCCGAAGGCACCCTGACCCGATGCCAGGGCCCAGCAAACCAGAGGCGGTTCTTTTTGACCTTGACGGCACACTGGTCGATACCGCCAGTGAATTTGTTTCCGTCGTGCAACAGATGCGGCGCACTCGCCACCTCGCCGATATTGCGGAAGACAGGATACGGGCTGTGGTCTCTAACGGGGCTGCGGGTATGATTGCAGCGGCGTTTGACTGCGAACCGGAAATGCCCGAGTTTGACGTGCTACGCGATGAATTTCTGAATACCTATGAGCAGCAGTTAGGTCGCTCAGCGCACCCCTATGAGGGTTTGCGGGAATTACTGCGAGAACTGGGCCTTAGCGACATTCCCTGGGGCGTGGTGACCAACAAAATGCGTCGCTTTGCAGAGCCTCTCATGGCCGCTATGGCTTTTAATCCACCGACCAACGCCTTGGTAACACCCTGTGAGGTGGCTGAACCCAAACCTCACCCAGAAGCCATTTTACGCTGCTGTTCGCTACTTCAATGTCAGCCTCATCGTGCTATTTATGTCGGCGATCACAAAAGAGATATCGAGGCCGGCAAGCGCGCGGGTTGCTATACCATTGCCGCAGCCTATGGTTATCTAGGCGCGGGCGAAGACCCAGCCTCTTGGAACGCCGACAAAATCGCGTTTTCGAGCCTTGAGCTCACCTCATTTATTAGGCAATTAATTCAATGACATTTTTACCGGATCAGTGGCTCCCCGACTCCCACGTATTGGCGGGAAAGACCATTTTAATAACCGGCGCAGGCGACGGGATTGGCAAAGCCGCCGCACTCACATTTGCTAGGCATGGGGCCGAGGTTCTGTTGTTGGGTCGAACAGAGGCCAAACTGGAGGCCGTTTATGACACCATCGTGTCTGAAGGTGGTGCCGTGCCGGCAATCATCCCAACAGATCTCGCGAAAGCCGGGCACGATGCCTTGGTGGCTCTTGCCGCAGAGCTAGCAGGCTCAATTCCTAAGCTCGATGGCTTGCTTCACAATGCCAGCATTCTTGGAGATCGTAAGCCCCTCGCCCAAACCAGCGCAGCACTCTGGCACCAAATTATGCAGGTCAACGTCAATGCTGCCTTCATGCTGACCCAAGCCCTGCTACCAATGCTCGAACAAGCGCCTTTAGCATCAGTCGTATTCACCAGCTCTGGTGTGGGGCGTCGGGGGCGAGCATTCTGGGGAGGGTATGCCGTCTCCAAATTTGCCACCGAAGGGCTGATGCAGGTGCTCGCCGATGAATTAGGGGAAATCAGTAACATTCGGGTCAACAGTCTTAACCCTGGCGCCGTCAACACAGCCATGCGCCGCACCGCCTATCCTGCGGAGCCGCCCAGCACCAACCCCGATCCTGAAGCTCTCATGGAGCATTGGCTGTTTCTCATGAGTGACGACAGTCGAGATATCAATGGCAAGGCGTTAAGCGCCCAAAGCTAACCTTTACCTGCGACGGCGCTGGAACCCACCCTTACCACTGGCCAAGCGGCGAACCGTCTCTTTTCCTGACTTCCTGGCAAGGCGTTCGAGCTTCGCTCGAGATTTATCACCCAGTGGCACAATAGGTTTCGCTGGCAGCTTTGCCATACCATAGAGCACCTCCACATCGCGATCGGGCAGCTCAGTCCACTCCCCTTTTTTCAACTTCGAAGGAATAAAGACTTCGCCGTAACGCACACGCTTCAGCCGCGATACTGTTAGCCCCTGAGACTCCCAAAGGCGGCGTACCTCTCGGTTGCGACCCTCCATGAGCACCACATAAAACCAGCGGTTAATGCCCTCACCGCCGCCATCTACAATGTCGGTAAATCGTGCGGGTCCGTCGTCGAGGATAACTCCAGCACGGAGTGTATCGAGTACTTCGTCAGTGGCATGGCCCATAACTCGCACCAAATACTCGCGCTCTATCGTACTACTGGGGTGCATCATTTTATGCGCCAGTTCACCGTCGGTGGTGAACAACAGAAGTCCAGAGGTATTAAAATCTAAGCGCCCCACAACAATCCAGCGACCACCCTGCAACTCGGGAAGCGAGTCGAAAACCGTGCGTCGACCCTCGGGATCTTTACGCGAGCACACCTCGCCGACCGGTTTGTGGTACAGAAGACATCGCACCCGCTCAGTAGAGTCGAGCTCCACGGGTTTGCCATCAAGGGTTACGCGCTCTCCCGCTAACACGCGGTCGCCCAGCTTAGCCTTGCGTCCACCAATCGTCAGGCGCCCTTGCTCGATCCAGCGTTCCACTTCCCGGCGTGACCCCAGACCAATTTGTGCCAAGGCTTTCTGCAGCTTGTCACCCTTGGGGGGCTCGGGCGGCGGCTCTACAGGCCTATTACTTGGCGGGCGCTGGGCTTTGCTCATGGGACAGCTCTCCATCGGCATGGATTTCATCGGAGGCTTGTTCTGTCGGTGACTGTTCTTTGGGGGCTGCTAGCTCTGAGGCCCCTTCCGTTGCATCTTCCGTGTCAAAACCCGTGTCGCCGGCGATATCTTGGTCTAGAGCACGTTCTTCTACAACCTGGGCTTCGGAATGTTCACCCTCAGAAGAGGGTTCTTCTGAAGCGTTGCCCGCTGGCATTTCATCTGCGGTCTCGGCGTCTATGGCCGGCGCATTTGCCTCGGTTTCGGGTTCCGCAATTTCTGCGCCCAAGATCTCAAGGGGTAGATCCCCCGACAGGTTTTCTAAATCTTTAATTTCTGCCAGCGGCGGCAGTTCCTCAAGGGATTTAAGGTTGAAGTAATCAAGAAATTGCCTTGTGGTGGCATACATTGCCGGCCGACCGGGCACATCTCGATGACCTACAATACGAACCCAGTCACGTTCCTGCAGCGTTTTTATAATATTAGTGCTAACGGCGACACCTCTGATTTCTTCAATTTCGCCGCGCGTTATAGGCTGACGATAGGCAATCAATGAGAGTGTTTCTAACAGCGCCCGGGAATAACGCGGCGGGCGCTCCTGCCACAGACGACCCACCCATGTAGACAGGTTTTGTCGCACCTGAAAACGATAGCCCGTCGCCACCTGCACCAGTTCGTAACCACGACCTTCACAGCGGCGCCCGACTTCATCAAGGGCTTCCCGTAGGTCGGTATTGGCGGGACGATCAAACTCATCAAACAGTTGGCTAAGACGCTGAATAGACAGCGCTTCTCCAGCGACCATCAATGCGCCTTCAAGAATTTGAACTAAACCCGTCTCCGCCATCAATCGATCCTCGCCTTGACATGGATGGGCCCAAAGCCCTCAGTTTGTACAATTTCCACCAGAGACTCCTTAATCAGCTCCATGATCGCCAAAAAGGTAACGACTACCCCTAACCGCCCTTCCTCAGCTTTGAAGAGAGAAACAAAGGGAACAAAATTGCTCGATCGAAGCACCTCAAGCACATCTGACATGCGCTCCCGCGTCGACAGGGATTCACGCTGAATTTGATGGCTTTCATACATATCAGCGCGTTTTAGCACTTCTCCCAGAGCCACCAAAAGCTCACGCATATCGAGGTCGGGGAGTGGCCGGTCACGGTTGAGATCCGGAGGCTCGATCTTGGCAACCCAAGTATCGCGCTCCACCCGAGGTAACCCATCTATCTCTTCAGCCGCCTGTTTGAAGCGCTCGTATTCCTGAAGCCTTCGAATCAAATTCGCTCTCGGGTCTTCCTCGTCCTCTTCAATATCTGTTGAGCGCGGCAGCAACATGCGCGATTTAATTTCTGCCAACATGGCCGCCATTAACAAATATTCTGCGGCTAACTCGAACTGCATAGCATCCATGAGTTCGACATATTCCATGTACTGAGTCGTGATCTGCGACACACCAATATCTAAAATATCGAGATTTTGCCGACGAATGAGGTACAGCAAAAGATCGAGCGGGCCTTCGAAGGCCTCGAGAAAAACCTCCAGAGCCTGAGGCGGGATATAGAGATCTTTAGGGAGCTCAGTCATCTCATGCCCCATAACGATCGCAAAAGGCATTTCACCTTGCTGGGGGTTGTTTAAGCGGCGCTCCACACGATCTGCAGGACGAAGTGTGGGAGACTCATCTACAGGATCTGGCGCATCGGGAGGTATTGTTGTATTCACCGGCGAATTATACCGCAGTACCCTCGCGGCGTCTGCCAAAGAGTGGGCATTCAGCCCAGAGCGAGGCGGGTAATATCCCCTAAACCCTCCCGCAGCACCTCATAGCTATCGGCGGACAAATCGATGACGGTGGTGGGCTCGAGGCCGCAAAAGCCGCCATCTATGACCAGTTCGACCTCATGCTCCAGCGTCGTGCGAATGTCATAGGGGTCGGTCAACGGATAATCATCCCCCGGCAGCTGCAATGTGACACTCATAATGGGTTCAGCAAATTCAGCTAGCAGCGCTTGGGTGATGGCATTATCTGGCACACGAACCCCCACGGTTTTCCTCCGCGGATGGAGTAAACGACGTGGCACCTCACCGGTAGCCTCGAGAATAAACGTATAGGGGCCCGGGGTGGCATTTTTGATGAGCCGGTAAGCGCTATTGTCCACCTTGGCATAGGTCCCCAGCACAGAGAGGTCTGGACAAACCAATGTGAAATTATGATGGTCATCAAGTTTCCGAATACGCCGGATACATTCCAGGGCGCGCTTGTCCCCCAAGCGACAGCCCAGCGCGTAGGCTGAATCTGTGGGATAGGCTATCACCCCGCCGCCCCGCAAGATTTCCACCGCCTGCCTGACCAAGCGCAGTTGCGGTGTTTCTGGATGGATGGCAAAGAACTGGCTCAAAGAACCATCTCCCAGACACCCGACACACCCCCGGCAACGGAGACATCAACTCCTAAGTCAGCGCCATAGGCCCATTCGCGATGAAAGTCGCTGCCCACAGATACCATTAAATTTTTATCCTTCGCCAAACGTTTTAACGCAGCAATTTCTGAATCCGATTGTCGACCATTAACAACTTCAATGGCTAGACCGCCAGCGTCCGAAAAGGCGTCACACAGCGCCCGCAATTTTGTGCGGGTGAAACGATACTTCAACGGGTGCGCAAGCACAGGCACCCCGCCAGCAGCCACGATTACGGCAATCGTCTCGGCAAGATTAGGCCACAAGGTCTTTATGTCTCCGGGCTTACCATTACCCAGCCATTTATCAAATGCACGGCTTACGCTGGGCATATGACCTTCAGCAACGAGCCAATGTGCAAAGTGAGGGCGGCAAATTGCCCCGTCTCCAGCCAATGCCTGAGCACCCACTAAGGCTCCTGCCGCTCCGAGTTGCTCGAGTTTAGCCGCAATTTTCACCGCACGATCGCCACGTAACCGCTGAAGATGATCGATCATATCGATCAGCGGATCAGCGTTTGCATTGACATTTAGGCCCACAACATGAATCGTTGCACCACCCCACTGGCAGGACAACTCCACCCCACAGACAAGGGTAATACCATTAGACTGTAGCGACTGAGTCGCCCGCCACCCGGACAGCGTATCGTGGTCAGTCAGTGCAAGCGCCTCTACACCCCGGTCAACGGCCCTAAGCAGCAACTGAGAGGGCGATAGCGCACCATCAGATGCTGTGGTGTGCGTGTGGAAGTCAATCAACAAGGGCTCTAAACTCTGCAATACAATGTTTAAGGTTAACAGAGATCATGATCGAGACGATGCACCGGTATCCTTCCCTATGCGCCAAGCGACGTAGCTTATGAAGCAGTTGGCAGAATTTGTTCCCATTATTATTTTTTTTGTGATCTATCAAATGGATGGCAGCACCATCAGTTTTATGGATTGGTCGCACACCGTTGATGGCATATACAGTGCAACCAAGGCCTTATTGGTGGCAACATTCTTTATACTCCCGCTTCAGTGGTGGTTAACAGGCTATCTTGAAAAACGTCTGCTATGGACCAGCGCTGCGGTTTTCGTTTTTGGCGGCGCCACTTTATTTTTTAAAAATGAACTGTTCATTCAGTGGAAGCCGACCGTTTTTAATTGGGGCATGGCAATCGCCTTCGCGGTGTCGCAATTTTGGGGCGATAAAAACCTAATCGAGCGACTCATGGGCTCACAGATTCAAATACCTCGCGCTATCTGGCAGCGAATCTGCTGGGTTTGGGTGGCATATTTTTCCATGGTAGGTGCGCTCAACCTATTTGTCGCATATCAATTCTCCGAGGCTACCTGGGTGTCCTACAAGATGTGGTCATTTATACCCCTAACCTTTTTTATCATGGTGATCACAGCGATTATAATGAGCCCCTCGCTCAAAGCAGACGACACCAGCAACACCACAGGTGGTTCGTAAAATATGCAATCGGTCGAACTCGCCAGTAAGACATGGACGTTAAAGACAAGGAGATTCACTCATGCACCCAAATGAAAGGCTCGTTTGGCCAGCTATCGCAACAGCCGGACTGCTGTTGCTTCAAAGCGTCATACTGCCCACTGTGTGTTTTGCTGAAGAGAAGCGATACATCACCGATGAAATCCTCGTGCCCGTACGCAGTGGCGCCGGTGGTGAGTACCGCATTGTCAATAAGGGGCTGTCCTCTGGGACCCCCATTACGCAATTTAGTCTCTCGGAGGACGGCGTTTGGGCTGAAGTCGAAACCCGCGGCGGTACCCGGGGGTGGTTGCGAGCGCAGTACATTCAAACCGAACGGCCAAGCCAGCTACTGCTTGAAGATGCCAAGCAGGAGTTTGCCAAACTTGAAGCAGACAGAAACAAGCTACGCAGCATGCTGGATAACTCGCAAACGGTTGCCTATGAAGCCGATGGAGAGCTCGCAGAACTGAAGGAACAGTTTGCCGCTAATCAGGCTGAGCTCAGGCAAATCAAACAAATATCAGCTGCGGCTATTGAGTTAGATTCACGCAATCAATCACTGGCCAAAAGTTTAGAAACCAAACGCTCGGAAGCAGAGCTCTTAAAGTTAGAAAATGTCCGGCTCCAAGAGCGTATTAAAAGCAATCAGATCATCGACGGTGCACTCGCCGTGCTGCTGGGCGTTATAATTATGGCCTTTGCGCCCAAACTAGTCCCCAAACGACGCAGGAACGATGGCTGGTCGTAAGACCTGAACTTAACTAATGGAACGCTAATTATGAGACACCTCTGCCGAATGTTCGTGATGCTGGGGCTTCTAGCCGGTTCAAGCATGCTGTGTGCGCAAGACAATGAGAGCACGCTACGGGTGAAACTGGTCACTTCCGCCGGAGACATAACCCTCAGACTCTACCCAGAGAAATCTCCGGTCACCGTGGAGAATTTTCTCGCCTATGTTGATAGTGGATTTTACAACGGGACCATCTTCCATCGGGTCATTAGCAACTTCATGGTGCAAGGCGGTGGCTTTACCACGGCAATGACGGAGAAGGTCTCTGGCGAGCCCATTGTCAACGAAAGTCGCAACAAACTGCACAACATTCGCGGCACCGTCGCCATGGCTAGAACCAGTGATCCCGATTCGGCGACAGCACAGTTTTTCATAAACCAGCGCAGCAATCTCCAGCTCGACTGGGCACCGGGAAAAGAGGGTTATACCGTCTTTGGCGAAGTCGTAAAGGGAATGGGGGTGGTCGATTTTATCGCGACGGCAGACACCGATACGGGTCTAATGACTACCGGTGCGGGGCAACGTCCCTTTCAAGATGTTCCGGTAGAAGCCATCGTGATTGAGGAAATCGTGCGCGTGCGTGGAAAATGACAGCACTGAGCATCAATCTGAACAAAATTGCATTGATCCGTAATTCCCGCGTCACGACAATCCCAAATGTCGTGGCCCATGCTGAAATGTGTATCTCAGCGGGCGCCAACGGAATCACCGTGCACCCGCGTCCTGACCAGCGACATATTCGTGCGCAAGATTGCTTTGATCTGAAATCCGCCATCAATGTTGAACTCAATATCGAGGGCAATCCCTTCACTGAGCCGCGTTTAAGCGATCAACCCCATGTTGGGGACTACCCCGGCTTTATCGCACTGGTGCAAGCGGTCGGTCCCGCTCAGGTTACTTTGGTTCCCGACAACGACCAGCAACTCACCTCTGACCATGGCTTTAATGTTGCCAACGATGGGCAGCGACTCGAGCCGCTCGTCAAAATCTTCAAAGACCTGGGCTGTCGTGTCAGTCTATTCATGGATCCAGAACCCGGCGCCATGGCCACTGTTGCTAGCTTGGGTGCCGATCGCGTCGAGCTGTACACGGAAAGCTACGCCCGAGCTCACGAAGCCGGCGATTTTAAAAAAACTTTGACGGCTTTTCAGGAAACCGCAGAAGCCGCGTTTGCCGCTGGGTTGGGGGTCAACGCGGGGCATGATTTGAACCTGAGTAACTTACCCGACTTCGCAGTGCCCCACCTCGATGAGGTCTCTATTGGCCATGCCTTTACCGTAGATGCATTGCGCTGGGGTATCGAGGAAACGATGACACGCTATCAACAGGCCCTTGGCAAAAACATCTAGGCTGCCATGACATCGAGCCCTGAAATAGATGTGGAGCTACCGCCCTATCTCGTACCTCACAGTCAAGATTATATTCGCATTCTCTATGCCGACGATTCGCTGCTGATCGTCGATAAGCCCCATCTTTTGCTCAGTGTTCCGGGGCGCCACCCGCTTAATCGCGACTGCCTTTTAAGTCGACTAGAGCAGCGCTTTCCGGGTGTTGCTGCGGCTCACCGCCTAGACCTCGATACGAGTGGCCTACTGGTGGTTCCCAGAGATAAAAGCACTCTCGTAGCACTAAATAAGCAATTTCAAGACCGCGCCGTCTTAAAAACCTATCGTGCTTTGGTTTATGGTGAGGTTAAGGATGACGAGGGACAAATAGACCTGCCCATCATAGGTGACTGGCACAACCGCCCCCGTCAAAAAATTTGCACCAAAACCGGCAAGCCATCTCTCACCCACTATCGCGTGCTTGACCGACAATCGAACAGCTCTTTACTGGAACTCAAACCTGTCACTGGCCGCTCGCATCAACTGCGCATACACCTGATGGCTTTGGGTCACCCCATCATGGGCTGTGATCTTTACGCCCACCAAGAGGCATTATCAGCAGCCCCGCGATTACTGCTGCATGCCAATCAATTAACGTTCAAACACCCGCTGACCCAGGGGCTTTTACAGGCTTACTCCCCAGCACCCTTTGACATAAAAGGGCTCCTAGCCTTCCGCCCCGGCTAGTCCACTTGCACCGGTTACTCCGTAATACCCATGCAGCCCCTAAGGAAGATCACCGTGGTCAGTAGCTCCCAAAAGAACGACGTTCATACCATCGTCGCTAAGCCCGACCACTCCTCTACATGGCGGAATAACCTGTGGTTGCTCGCGGCGGTTGCCGTGCCATCTATGGGCGCAGCGATAGGCTTTGCCTTTCTTGGCGCCTGGCCAATTCTGCCTTTTGCAGGGGCAGAACTGATCTCCCTAGGTGCCGCGCTCTATTATGTGAACTGGAAGCTGCAGTACAGACATGTCATTACGCTGAGCCCCACTAGCGTAAAGATCGATATTGGTCACTATGCTCCACGTAGAAGCTGGCACTTCGATCGCGAAGAGTCATCGTTAGCCGTCACTCCCGAGCAACATCCCTGGGACGGACCCAAGCTCGCCCTCCACAACCGCGAACAAACTGTCGAAATCGGCAGCTTCCTTAATCGCGATGATCGCTTACTGCTGCTTTCCTTGGTAAGAAGTGAGCTAAAAGTCGGAACGCACAGCGCCCCTGGCTCAAGACAACTTTGAGGTCGTAAGGACTTCACGGGTACACTGCGCGTCGTTACCTCACCTTGCCACAACCGGCCTTGAACGCTATGACCTCGAATCCAGAAAAAGTTGGCTTTATCTCACTAGGCTGCCCAAAGGCACTCGTGGACTCCGAGCGCATTCTCACTCAGCTCCGCTCGGATGGCTACGAAGTCACGCCAAACTATGAAGATGCTGGCGTTGTTATCGTTAACACCTGCGGATTTATCGATAGCGCCAAAGCAGAATCACTCGAAGCCATCAGTGAGGCCGTACAGGAAAACGGACGCGTTTTGGTCACTGGATGTATGGGCAAAGGCGATGATGCCCAACGCATTCAGGACCTACACCCCAATATTCTCGGTATTTCTGGGCCGGCAGCTTACGAGGAAGTTGTAGGCGCGGTGCATGAGGTCATACCGATGACCCGCAAACCTGACCCGCTAAACGATTTAATTCCGGCTCAGGGCATCAAACTCACGCCCAGACACTATGCGTATTTAAAGATTTCAGAAGGCTGCAACCACCGCTGCAAATTTTGCATCATTCCCAGCATGCGCGGCGACCTCGTTAGTAGGCCTATCGGCGATATTATGCGTGAAGCCGAGGCGTTGGTTCGCGCAGGTGTGCGCGAGTTATTAGTTATATCCCAAGATACCAGCGCCTACGGCGTTGATCTGCGGTACCGCACAGACTTTTGGGAGGGGCGACCCCTGAAGTCTGACTTGCTAACACTTGCCAAGACCCTCGGAGAGTTTGGCATTTGGGTACGCTTACACTACGTGTATCCCTATCCCAATGTAGACGCTCTCATTCCGCTAATGGCAGATAAAAAAATTCTGCCTTACCTCGATATACCGCTACAGCATGGCAGCCCCTCGGTACTGCAGCGAATGAAACGGCCTGCTGCTGCGGAAAAAACGCTGGAACGCATCAAGCACTGGCGAGAAATTTGCCCAGATATCACCCTGCGCTCTACCTTCATCGTGGGCTACCCCGGCGAAACTGAAGCTGAATTTCAAGAACTCCTCGATTTTATCGACGAGGCGCAGATTGATCGGGTTGGTTGTTTTCAATACTCCCCAGTAAAAGGCGCGACAGCCAATGAACTGCCTAACCCCGTATCTGATGGGGTAAAACAACAGCGCTGGGATGCTTTTATGGCAAGGCAACAAAGCATTAGCGCGACCAAGCTCGCCAAGAAAATTGGCACCACCCAAGCCGTTCTTATCGATGAGGTTGAAGGTGATCGCGCCGTTGGCCGAAGCATGGCCGATGCTCCGGAGATCGACGGTGTCGTGCACCTCACAGCACCGCCCGGCTTAAAGCCCGGGGATCTCGTGGAAGGCGAGGTATCTGCAGCCGATGATTATGACCTGTGGATGACCTAGGGACCCGTTGGTGAATATTGTTTTATTCGAGGCTAGTGAGCTCACATCGGATCATAAAATTACCTTGGCCGACCGACGCTATGAGCATTTGCGCGATGTCCTCAAGTGCGCCGAGGGGGACCGGGTCCGGGTAGGCATGATTAACGGAGCCAAAGGAACCGGTCAGATACTGTCAATGACCACAGCAACGGTGGACCTGCATGTTGAAATCAATGAGGCACCTTTGCCTTGTCATCCCACGACCCTCGTGTTGGCCCTTCCCCGCCCCAAAATGCTGCGCAGGATCTTGCGCAGCTGCGCTGAATTCGGGGTTCAAGATATTCACATTATTCACAGCTACCGCGTTGAAAAAAGCTTTTGGCAAAGCCCACTGCTGGAGCCAAAAAAAATACGTCAGGCCTTACTAGTCGGCCTCGAGCGCAGTGGTGATACCCGACTACCCATAGTCACACTGCATCGCCGTTTTAAGCCCTTTATCGAGGACCAACTGGCCGCCATTGCTAGGGAGAAGCCGATATTGTTGGCCCACCCGGGGGACTTTCCGCCCATGGAGACCACGCTAGCCGAACCGCACTTAATCATGATTGGGCCCGAGGGCGGCTTCATACCCTATGAAGTAGACTTAGCCTGTGAGGTCGGTGCCCAGCCCAGAACCCTAGGTCCCCGAATTCTGAGTGTCGATACCACTGTCCCAGCGATACTGGGCAGGACTCTGCCGTAAAGGATCAGCGTTGGGCGGCAGCCGCGCCTAATGACAAGTCGCCGCTTTTACCAAGCTAAGCCAACTGTGGCGGCACCTCATTTACACCTGTACCTAGGGGGCAAGCAACCCCGGTGCCGCCCAGACCACAATAACCCGCAGGGTTTTTGTGTAAGTACTGCTGGTGGTAGTCTTCTGCGTAATAAAAGATCGGCGCCTCGCAAATCTCAGTGGTAATTTCGCCAAACCCCGCCGCCGACAATCCCGGCTGATAACGATCTTTAGAGTCTATGGCCGCTGCACGCTGAGTTTCATCGAAGCAGTAAATGCCGCTTCGATATTGTGTTCCCAAATCATTGCCCTGCCGCATTCCCTGCGTTGGATTGTGGCCCTCCCAAAATAGGGTTAGCAGGGATTGGTAGCCTATTTGCTCTGGATCGAAGATCACCAAGACCACCTCGTTATGCCCGGTCTGCCCCGAACAGACCTCTTTATAGTCTGGATTTGGGGTAACGCCAGCGGCATACCCCACAGCGGTTGTGAAAACACCCTCGACCTGCCAAAACTTCTTTTCAACCCCCCAAAAGCACCCCATACCAAACATAGCGCTCGCAAGATGCTCAGGAAATGGCGGGCAAATAGGATGCCCTGTAACGGCGTGACTGTTGGTGACCGACATGGGGGCCGACCTTCCACTGAGTGCAGTCTCTTCGGTGGGCAGTGCGCGTTTACGGCGTATATCGAAAAGACTCATGGGTTCTCTTTGGGGCATCTAATGGACCGCAAAGTGTAGCGAATCTGGGCCGATGGCGCCAAATACGGTTATTGAGTGCTAACACTGCCCCCGCCAGGCATTTACCTCGCCCTTTGCAACCCTGCGCGGCCACAAAGAAATCACTATATTTGTCTGAAAATTCGACGACTTCAAGTTAGAGACAATGATCATGAGCCCGTACGTCGTGCTTTATGCCACTTGACCGACGCTGCCGATCAAGGTCTCATCACTGCTGAACCCTTACACAAAGATGACAAATCATCAGCAAAGATCTCACCTCCAAAACCTCTAAATCTGACGTCGCTGCCTTCGTCGGTAAGGCCAAAGCCATTCGAACGATCAGCAGCCGGCAATCACGTCTGCTATTTGCCTTAGACGCCACCGCCAGCCGAGATGCCACGTGGCAAACGGCAAAGCGTCATCATCGCGAGTTGTATGATGCAACGACGGGGGCCTCGAGCATTGCCATACAACTGTGCTACTACCGAGGTTTAAACGAATTTGATACCAGTCAGTGGCTAACTTCGGGGCCAGAACTGCGGACTCGCATGGATAAGGTGACCTGCAAAGGTGGACCCACGCAAATTGCGCGATTACTCACCCACTACCTCGCGGCAGGAACCCCGACAGCACCTGTACGTAGCCTAATTTTTATCGGCGATGCGGTGGAAGAGCATCCAGACACTTTGTTCAACCTGGCGGGTCAGTGCCGGCTGAAAGGCCAACCGGTGTTTATCTTTCAAGAGGGAGCAGACATTACAGCGACTCGCGTTTTTTCAGAAATTGCGCGCATCAGTGGCGGGGCCTATGCCGCCCTTGGCGCTCAAAATGCACAGGCCATGGGACTATTACTACGCGCTGTAGCCCGCTACGCTTCAGGCGGACGTCAGGCGCTCACTCAATCCGGTACTGAGAGTGATAAACTCTTACTTGCCCAGTTGCCAAAGTAAACTTAGAGCAACTTCACTAACACGGAAAACTCGCAACAGTGCCAAGAATCATTCTGTTACTTGCCATCATCATCGCGCTGGCTTTGCTCGTGCGTCGAATACAGGCCATGCCACCGCACAAGCGTCGTAGTGGATATGTCCAGCTCATACTCGGTGCTGCGGCGCTCGCTGCCATCGTCCTCACCGCCATGGGAAAAATGCACTGGGTTGGCGCTGCGCTGACCGGCTTGTTGGTCGCAGCTCGACAAACACTACCCATACTGGTTCGCGTTTTTCCGTACTTACAGAAGTGGTCGCGCCAAACATCAGCACCGGATGGACAGCACTCAGAAGTGAAAACCGAACTGCTTCGTATGACCTTGGATCATAGCAATGGTGAACTGCAAGGCGAAGTCTTAGCCGGCCCTTTTATCGATTGGACCCTCGATGAAATGAATCGGGAGCAACTGCAGGCTTTGCTAACTTATTGTCAGGAACACGATGCCGATTCAGAGCAGCTTTTAATGAGTTATTTGGAGCAGCGATTTCCCAATGGCTGGCAGCATGAAGGTGACAGCGAGAACAATCAACAAACCTCTTCTAGTGCCATAGGCCGTAGCGAAGCGCTCGCGGTACTGGGCTTGAGCGAAGATGCCACTCGAGATGAAATCGTGGCAGCCCACCGAAGTCTTATCCAAAAAATTCACCCCGATCGCGGGGGGAACGACTACTTGGCCGCTAAAATCAACGAAGCAAAAGACTTCCTTATGAAAGACGCGCCAAGTCAGTAATCTTCCGAAAAATTCTTAAATACCAAGGTATCTCATGAGCACCGTTTTTATTGTGACTAATCAGGATGGCCATTACTGGGGCCGCGGCAAACGATGGGTCGATGGCCACGACGGCAGTCGCGTACTCGCCCTGACCCACCGGGATGAAGCTGTGAACAACGTTTTCGAGTTGAGCTCTAAAGACGTGCTTTTGCGCTGTGACATTCTCACATTGAACCTTGTCGACGGTAAGCTGCCCAAGCTGGACGTTTCAAGTATTCCGTTACCGGACGCTGAGGATGAGGCCGAAGCAACTGGCCAAGAGAGTTTGGCGGTAGCTCCCCTTGAAAAAGGACCATCTACCCCTATCTCTACCATTCAAGAGAGTAAAACTGGAGAACTCTGACAGTGCGCATTCTTCTATTTTTAGGCACTAACCTGGCTGTTTTAGTGTTAGTGGGCTTGGTCTTTAATCTGCTGGGGTTCAGCGGCGTACTCGATGCAAATGGCGTAGACCTCAACCTCTCTGCTCTGTTGGTCTTTTGTGCACTCTTTGGCTTCGGCGGATCCATTATTTCCCTGCTGCTGTCCAAATGGATGGCTAAGAGGGGCACGGGTACTGTCATTATTGAAAACCCTGGCAATAAAGATGAGCAATGGCTGCTAGACACTGTGAGCACTTTGGCGACACAGGCTGGCATAAAAATGCCGGAAGTGGGGGTATTTCCCTCGAGCTCAGCCAACGCTTTCGCCACCGGCTGGAACCGAAATGATGCCCTCGTTGCTGTGAGCAGTGGGCTACTACAACGCTTTTCCCCCAATGAGGTTCGCGCGGTCCTTGCCCATGAACTGGGTCATGTGGCCAACGGCGATATGGTCACACTCACCCTCATTCAAGGCGTGGTAAACACCTTTGTGATGTTTGCCGCACGAATTATTGGCCACACCATAGACCGCGTTGTGTTCAAGAACGAGCGCGGCTATGGGATTAGCTACTTTGTGGTGACCATAGTGGCCGAAATTGCTCTTGGATTTTTAGCGAGTATGCTGGTGATGAAATTTTCGCGATGGCGGGAATATCGTGCCGATGCAGCGGGCGCGAGCCTCACAACGTCGCAGGACATGATCGCAGCACTGCAACGGTTGCGAACTGATCAAGGGCAACCTAGTGAACTTCCCGGAGAACTCACTGCCTTTGGTATTCGCCCCGGCAAAGCAGGCATTGCTGACTTATTTCGCTCTCACCCCTCCCTAGAAGATCGTATTGTGGCATTGCAAAAATCATGAGGGCTTGCCTCGAAATCCTTCGACGCTGGTCTGCTTTTGTCTTGCTATGCTGCAGCGCAATTTGCAGCACGGTGACCTGGGCGGACACCGAAGTCGATTATTTGACGTTTGCAACAAACGATGAAAAAAACACAACGGATATTTTCAGCCAGGCGAGCCCTGCGGTGGTATCGGTCACCAGTAGCGCACTGCGTAGGACCATGTTTTCACCCAATGTTCTCGAGGTGCCAAAAGGTGCGGGCTCGGGATTTATTTGGAGCGACAGTGGCCTGGTGGTGACGAATTTTCATGTGATTTCTGGCGCTGACAAACTCACTGTCACTATTGCAGAGGAGGATTTTGCCGCCGAGGTTGTGGGGGTGGCTCCTGAGCGAGACCTTGCGGTATTGCGGCTATCAGAGCGACCCAAAGATCTCACTGTTTTACCTTTAGGTGATTCCGCAGAATTATCTGTCGGTCGTAAAGTTCTCGCGATCGGCAACCCCTTTGGTCTCGATACCAGCCTCACTGTTGGCATTGTTAGCGCCTTAGATCGAGAAATTCGCTCCCCCAGCAACCGCACAATTAGCGGTGTGATTCAAACTGATGCGGCCATAAATCCGGGAAATTCAGGGGGACCACTGTTGAATTCCTTGGGGCAGCTGGTTGGCGTCAATACCGCTATTTATTCGCCCAGCGGCGGTAGCGCAGGAATTGGCTTTGCCATTCCGGTAAATTTGGTTAAGGAAGTTGTTCCCCAACTCATTGCCTATGGCAAGATTTTACGCCCAGTGCTGGGCGTTGAACTGGCGAGTGATCGCTGGACGCGTCGCTATGGTGTGAAAGGCGTTGCCATTATTCGCGTGCTTCGCGGACTCCCAGCAGCTGAAGCCGGGATGCAGGGAGCCACCCGCAACAGGCGCGGCGAAATTATTCTAGGCGACATCATCACCCACATTGAAGAGCAACCTATTCGTAGCCAAGACGATTACCTTTCGGCCTTAGAAAAATACAAGGTGGGAGATACGATTTCCCTTACCGCTAAACGTGGTGATACGACGAAGAACTTCGACGTTACGCTGTCAGAAACACGCTAATGACACCACCAAAATGGCTATTGCTAGCGCTAGCGATGCTGACCGTCGCTGTTATTCAGTTTTGGCCGGCGTCTCTACCCCCGGCCAACTCTCAGGATCCAGATTCTGCTCAGGCATCCGAGCACGATCAAAGACCGGAGTAGAGCTGTTGTAGCCCGCCTCAAAATCTCGCAACAGCGACATCCCCACAGGAAATAACGCCCACAGCGCCACAAGGTTTACCACTGCTAACAAACCCATTGTCAGGTCGGAAAAGCTAAAAATAGTCGCCATATCCTGCAGTGACGCCCAAGCGATCAACGCTAAAACGGCAATACGAAAAGCGTTAATCGTGATTTTCGGTGACACATTAAAATAGGCGATACTGTTTTCGCCTAGGTAGCAGTTATAAGCAATGCTACTTGTCGCAAATAACACCAGGGCAATACTGACCAAAGGCTCACCGATGGGACCTATATGGGTAGCGAGGGCTCGCTGAGTTAAGGCTATTCCCTCAATGCCCTCTGCCCCGGGTTGATAAAGCGGTGAAAGCAAGATGATCATGGCCGTGCAGGTACATAAAACAATCGTATCAATGAATACGCTCAAACCTTGAATGAGCCCCTGAGACATAGGATGCGCTACGTCTGCGACGGCCGCTACATTGGGCGCAGTACCCAAACCCGCTTCGTTGGAAAATAACCCCCGTCGAGCCCCTTGCATGACTGCGGCAGCAACACCCCCGCCGATCACTTCCTCAAAACCAAAGGCTGAACTGAGGATGAGGGCAAACGCCGCCGGCACTTGAGCGTAATTCATCACAAGAACAACGATCGCCAGACCAAAATAACCCAAAACCATAATGGGCACGACGAACTCGGAGAAAACGGCAATTCGGCGGATACCTCCAAAAATCACTACGCTCATTAATGCGGTCAAGGCAATGCCCGTTTGCCAAGTAGAAATACCGAAGGCCGACTCTACCGACTGCGTGATGGTATAAGCTTGCACTGCATTGAAGCCAAGCCCCAAAGTGAGTAGCAGTAATAGCGAGTACACCACCGGCATTACGCGCCAGCCCAAACCGTAATGCATATAAAATGCGGGTCCACCGCGAAAATCATTATCACCATGACGACGCTTAAACAGCTGTGCCAATGAACACTCAAACACGCTGGTTGCCATGCCCAGCAGGGCGATAAGCCACATCCAAAACAGCGCGCCCGGACCCCCTAAGGTGATAGCTACGGCGACACCCGCAATGTTGCCGCCACCCACACGACCTGCAACGCTCACCAGCAGGGCTTGAACACCAGAAATCCCCCGCTTGCTGCCAGCCGACCGACTCACGCGAAGCTGCGCAAACATAGCTGTAAAGAGGCGCAGTTGCACAAATTTAGAGGCCAGAGTGAAGCGAAGCCCTACGAAGAGAAGTGCGGCTATGAGGACGTAGGTCCACAACCAGTCGGTTAATATCGCTAACATCGTGATACCTCAGATCAAGCCTGAGATAAGAATAAATGCAATCGCAGGGACTGCCACCCACCTTACCAACTGGCGCCACAGCGAATAAACCAGTGGCGTAGTGCGCAGCTCATCCTCGCTGTGAACTTTAAGCATGAACCAACCTGCAAAGGTGGCAATGAGTAATCCCCCAGCGGGCAATAACACTTTGTCGGGAATCGCAAAGGCAACATCATTAAAGTTGAAGCCTGCCACGGTATAATCTGACCAGACGCCGTAGGACAATACACTCGCAACGCTGCACAGCGTGACCGCCGCAACAACCACTGCAGAACTTGCGTGGCGATGAATTGAGAAATGCTCTCCCACCCATGCAGTCACGGATTCCAGCAATCCCACCATACTCGTAATACCGGCGACTGCGAGCATAATGAAGAACAGGGTCGCAAATATATGCCCGCCCGGCATTTGCGCAAAGGCAACCGGCAAGGTTTGGAAAATAAGACCCGCACCGCTGGCAATATCTAAGCCGTAGTGAAAAACCGCCGGAAAAACGACAAACCCAGCAAGAAGCGCTACCAAGGTGTCGGCAAGAACAACAATAATAGCGGCGCGGGTAATCGAAAAACCTTTCGGTAGATAGGCCCCGTAAATCATCATGCCACCCATAGCGACCCCCAGGGAAAAGAAAGCCTGGCCTATGGCTGCTAGCAAAGTGTCAGGCCCAACCTTGCTGAAATCGGGGGTAAACAACCACTCCAAAGTCTCGACGAAACCGCCGGCAAAAACGTTGTAAATACTTAGACCAATGAGTAGTGCAAACATCAGTGGCATCATGACCGTCACGGCTCGCTCAATACCCCCCTTCACCCCGGAAAAAATGATCGCGCCGACAAACAGATTGCCCAATAAAGTCCAGAACAACATGCCACCGCTGTTCACTAACAGGGCATCAAAGGCTTGGGATGAGCTCTCTGCATCGACACCGACAAAACCTGTCATGGCGGCCTTAGAGAGGTAAAACAGAACCCAGCCGACCACCACCGCGTAGGTAACGGCAATAGCAAATGCCGTAAGAACCCCCATACCCCCTACCAGACGCCAGTGCCGGGACCGACCCGACTCCTCGGCAACGCGCGCCATCGATTCAGGAGGGCTACTCTGCCCACGGCGACCAATGAGAAGCTCCGCGACAAGACAGGGAACGCCAATACAAAAAGCGCAAAACAAATAAATTAAAACGAAGGCCGAGCCTCCATTCTCACCTGTGACGTAGGGAAACCTCCAAATATTTCCCAAACCCACCGCAAAACCGACTGATGCCATAATAAAGGCGAACCGACTGGACCAATGTGCACTACCAATAGCAGCTGTCATAGTTGGAGAATTCCTTTCTTATCGTTGCGCGTTGGTATTACGTCGCGGTCTATTATTTTTTAAGCGGCCGGCAGCTTGTTAAACGACCGGGCTGACCTAAGCCGTCTCTTGCTACTTATTAGCGCACTACTTATTAGCGCATCCTGCAGCACCTCTGTTAATCGATGCCTCGACCCAAAAATTTGGGGGTAGCTTGTGCTCACGCAAGACTAAAAGCCTTATGGCCTATAAGCGACCGTTGATAACCATATCAAATCCAGTGGCCGTTGGGGCCGCTATTAGTTGTAGCGCTCTGGCCAATTCAGCGTTTGCAGTGGCAGGCCCGGATAGATCAAGATCAATTTCATAGTTATTTTCGGTGACCTCAAGGTCCCCCGCCACCACCAGCCCGCCCGATAAGGTTGTGACACGCCCTTGCACGTTACTATCTTGACCCGATAAGCGCAGTTGGTAATCGCCTAAAGGCACGTCCCCTGCCGCAGCAGCCCAGACGGCGTCTTGCCAGAGTACTTTGCCATCGAGTGATTGAAGTTGATCCGACGCTATGAGTATTTCAGAGAAGTCAGCAACGACACGGCCGCCAATATAGAGGGGTACCATTTGCCGAATCAGGCCGCTATCGAACTCTGCGTGAAAATCTGTGACCACAATATTGCCCGACAGATTGCGCCGGAAAACGCCGTTCAGCTGCTGCCCACCCCACTCCAAACTCATTAGGACTTTGGGCCGCAAAGACACCAGAGACAGCGGCGAAAAATGCCAACGAACCCGCCCTAAAACTAAGGCGCCGTCATCGAGTAGCCAAGCACTGCGCGCTGCTGTGCCACTCCAAAATGAGCCCGAAAGCGCACTGAGCATCAGTCTCTCGGGCAGCAGAACGCCCACCACTCTTGCGGGTAGCTGCCATAGAGTAAAACAAACCAATAAGCACGCTAAGACCAGCGAAATACGCCCAGACACCTTCACCCCAGATCAGCAACACGTATTGTTGCGTTGACACCGCCCAACCCGCTGCTGCGTACGATTGACGCGTCGATCACTAATAGTCCTTCGGTCACCTCTAATCGATACAACCACTTAGCCAGTGCATCATAGGTAACAGCCTCGAAGCGCACTTGTACTTCGCCGCGGCTATTGGGTTGAAGACGCCTAACCACCAGCCCCTCTAGGTTACTGATTCGGCTAATTGCCGCTGTGAGGCTGCTTCGATCAGAGGACTCTGTCGCTGAGCGCAGTGCCATGAGGCGGGTCGCCTTCGCATCAACGCGACTCAGCACCTGAGAGGCCACTTCATTATTGAGTGCCATCTGCTGTCTTGCAGCAGATGCTGGCAACAGGATCATCTGCACAACAAGCCACGCGCCAACCGCGAGAGTCATGGACAGAAGATAAATCTGCTCTCGTCGCGAACGCCCGTTGAACCAATCCTGCAGCATCATAGGGCCACCCTAAGCCGCGCCCTGACTTGCGCGTTACGTTGTGAAGATGTTTCTAAGGTAGCCTCCAAGCCGGCACGGCTGAAGCGCTCTCGTAGAGCCTCAATGTCATCGTAGCTAGGCGCTAGCAAATCCAGCCGGAGCTCTCCGGCGCTGTCGCTGTAATTAATACTACTGAGCGTCAATTGATTGTCTGCCGCAATAATTCGGCTAACGCGATCAAGAACGTGGGTGAACATCAGCCCTCTAGCCCCCACGGCGTACTCCGCAATTTGACGATCTAATTGCTTTTCAGCATCGACTAGAGCCCCTTTGGGGTTGGCCTGACGGTAGCTTTCCTCGATGGCGCTGCGCAGCGCAACATTGCTCTCTTGCAAGCGCCAGTATTGGGTCCAATCACTAACGACTTGCAAAGAAACCGCAATAAGCAACGCAACGGCCAGCAGTTTCCATCTTTGCCACCAGCGCCCAAAGGGCAAGCTGGGGGCAAATTCACCTTGACGCATGTCGATACTGTCGCCAGCACCCTGTGCCAGCATCAAAGCGGTACCAAAATCGCCCTGGCGCCATTGCACCCGGTCACGCCAAGCCTCGGGTAGTAGCGCACAATCACTTGCCTGATCGCGCCCATACACCACCACCGTATCCGGCAGCAGAGACAAAGTACCTAGCAAGGACGGCAACAGGCCGTGCTCTACCCGTGCGCCCTGATGCTCATCCCAGCGAATAAGGACGGATGCATGCTCTACCAGCAAACAGACTTCACCAGGCTGAAGTGGCAGCAACAAGGCCTCATGAAAAAATGGACCCTCAAAGCCATCGCCCAGCTGCTGCAACCAATCGCTCATGTCGGCCTGGGATGCCAGCGCCACTAAATAGCGCTCTCCATCGATCGGGGTACAAACAAAGTGCATCGACTCAACCGGATCAATCACTGCGTCTTCCAGCATGAAAGGCAGGGACTGCTTCAGATGCCGGTGCTCATCAGAGCGGACTGTTATATGCGTCAACCGGGCTCGATCTGCGGGTACCGCAAACGCACAATTTTTGCCGAGATCGCCGGTGGCATCATCAAGGCTGACCGCCTCTTGACCGGCACGCCAAAGGCGCAGGCCCTGTGTCTCAAGCCGGAGAATTCCTGGATTTTCAGACGGCGTCATTCTGGAGGAGCCTTTTCCCCATCAAAGTGGATTTCTTGCCACCTCGACGATAAATAAAGTACGAGATTTGCGTGCATGTCAAAGCTCACCCTGACTTCGGTAGCGTGCAAAAACTGACGTGCGTTCTCTTTGTAAAACACTGTACAAGCGTAGCTCTCTCTCGGCAATCTCTACCGAGGCTGAAAGTAAAAACCAATCACTGCGCTCACCGATTAAAGTGGAAAACGCGTCACTTTGCGCTTCTGAAAACAACACATCCTCTAGCAGCGTCTCAACCGAGAAAATGATACCTTCCGTACGCGCCGCAACTAGGCGCATACCCTCTTCCTCAGACATTGGCTCTAGCCGATCATTCACCGGCAAACTGCGCAGCACCGTTGCCGATGCCGTTAAGATATTTAAAGCGCCACCTTCTTTTGGCCATACGGTAACAAAGGGCGCCAGTGCGCTGTAGATTTCAGGCGTAATCCCCCCAACAGCTCGGAGTTCACTGACACTTGCCAAGGGTTGTCCCGGGGTTCGGTATGAGGGGCTGAGACTTCGGTAAGCGTCATCCTCGGCACCATTAGCCAGCGGTTGCGTGTCTCTATCGATAAAATCTACGACAGACTGCATAATGCCGATCGCCTGCTGGGAGCTAATCTCCGTATTCTCAAGGGCACCCAAAAGCCGAATGAATTGTCGTTGGGATGGACTGTACTGAGATGCTCCTGAAATATCGCTAGCACCCCCCCCCTCCAAGGCCTGTGAGTCTGAGCCCGAAGAATCGCCCCCGGTGCTGCCATTGGCCTCAGTGGCAACCAGCCCATTGAGATTGAATCGCCCTTGAAGGTCTTGAAGCCCCCCAAGCAACCAACCACCCTCGACTAGTGGATAGGGCTGCGCCTCGCTGGCCCAAAGCTCGTTCAGATCATCTACCGGCCTGTCTTGCCCATTATCAGCGGTAGCATCTAACCGCAGTGCGACAATCCCCAGAGCTTCTGCACCCAAGAGATAGGCCCAACCCTGCTCTGTGACAAAATTATTGGCACCGCGTTGTAACTGCAGGGTGAATTCTCGCTGCAAACCGACAATTAAGGCTGATGCCAGGGCAAATACCAAAAGCGCCACAATGAGCGCCGCACCACCTTGACGGCGCTTAGAGGGGTGGCAGTACATAAGTACGCTCAATTTGGCCCCAATCGGTGATGTCCAGTCGGATAGTTAGTGCTGCGGGAAGCTCAATCACCACATTCGGCTGGGAAATATCTGCAAGCCAGTTATCAAGCCAAAGGCGCCGATCTAACTCTATCCCTTGGTTAATGCGCAAGGCACTGATGTCATCGAGAAACTGTAAATCGAAACTCTCCACTCCCTCTAGCAATGTGACTTCTCGGGGCTCAGAAGACCCCGACCGATCAAGCACCGACCAACTGGCGCGAATCAAGCGATCCTCCTCCAGATAATAGGCAACACGCTGTAAACTCGAACGGGGAAGGTCGACAGTGTTGTGCCAACCAGCGCGGGTTAGCGCCAACATCTGCCTAGCCAACGGACCGCCCTCAAGGGCAGCCTCGCGACTGCCAAATTCATCCAAAATGGGACGATCAACAACCTGACGGATATCCCGCGCGAGCACCTGAAAGGCGCGATTTAAGGTGTTAATTTGATCGGCCTCCCTGCGCACAGAATCGACACCGACGATAACGGTCGACAAACTCACGTAGGCTAAAACAGCAATCACCGCGGTAATCGCCATAGCGACCAATACTTCAATCAGCGTGAAGCCGCCCCGAACCTGTCTCACGTCCGACTACCCGGCGCTATAAAAGCGGTCAGCGTATGCAGCGCTTGAATTCGATCTTCCTCCATCGAAACCTTAACATCGACACGAATAAAACCCGGTATCTCAGTCGTCTGCCATTCGATCCACCAATACCAGTCCCGCTCAGCTAAGCGTGCCTCCCCCAGCAATTCACCCTCTGGAATAGCGCCTTGTTTTGCGACTACCAATCGCAGCTCATTCATTCGATCTGTAGCAACCCAGCTGGCCATACTTCGATTACGCAAATACTCAGTGCCATCGAGCTGTTGGAAGAGTGCAAGCAGTAATGCCGGCACAGCAACCGCAACGATCGCCAGCGCCACCATAACCTCGACGAGCGTAAATCCTCTCGACCGCAGCAGCTTAGGGCGGGAAGGCATCTAAACTCTGCCCCGATGGCAGCAATGCGAAATCGCCAAAAAAGCTCCATTCCATACGAAAGATTAATTCCTGGGTATCTTGAGTCATCCAGTCGAGATACCCCTGGGTGACTTCCCCGCTGGCGAAGAAGATGATCTGTGGCGAGGGGCGCAAGTCAGGGTCACGCTCACCAATTTCAACATTTGGATTATCTGCTAGGGTCAACCAAAGCTCCGTATTGTCATCAAAGACAAATGGAACCAACACGTCACTACCACCTCTAGGCTCCGCCCAGCCTTGGTCATAACGACGCAGCCAATACCCCGTTGTTGTCTGTATTCCCCGGCCAGGCTTTTGTTCCAAATACAAACCATGGTCTACCCCTGACATCTCAGCCTCTGTTTGCACGTATTCCATCAGTGCCAGCAAATGTTGAGCGTCTTCCCTCAGTGCTATTTCACCACCACCGCGCCCGACATTGAGACTCACCACAGAGGTCAACAAAACGATAACCAAAACGGTAATCAGTAGCTCAATTAAGCTGAAGCCCCTCGCAGGCGGCGAACTACGATCAGCGGTGATCGGCTGGGTTACCTTCAATCTAGCGTTGCTCCGAGCTCCAGTTACCCAGATCGGCGCTCTGAGCCTCGCCTCCAGGTAAGCCATCGGCGCCGTAGCTAAAAATATCGACCTCGCCATTTTCTCCGGGGGACAGGTAAAGATAGTTCCGGCCCCAAGGGTCGACAGGAACCTCTTGGAGATAACCACCCGACTTAAAATTACGGGGCTCAGGGGTCAAGGCAGAGGGCTCTACTAAAGCCACTAGGCCCTGCTCGGTGGTTGGATACACGTAGTTATCTAACCGATAAATTTTTAAAGCTGTCTCTATCGCCTTAAAGTCGGCCTGAACCTTTTGAATACGAGCGTCATCTGCACTGTTGAGAACAGTTGGCGCGACGACACTAATGAGCAAACCCATAATCACCAGTACGACCAAAATCTCTATCAGGGAGAATCCATGCTGATGCTTCATTAACTTACCTCACCATTGTGTTCAGATCGAAGATCGGCAGTAGTATGGCTAAAACAATAATGAGTACTACGCCGCCCATTAAAATCACCATCATAGGTTCAAACAAACCCATGACAGTGCCCAAAGTCATTTCAAGTTCGCGCTCTTGATTAGTGGCAGAGCGCTCCAGCATAACTTCGAGCTCTCCAGATACCTCCCCAGAAGCCACCATGTGAACCATCATTGGCGGAAAACAATCCCCTTGAGATAGCGCTTTATTTAAACTTGAACCTTCTTGAACATTATCTGCCACCTTAATTGCGGCTTTTTGCAACTCTCGGTTACTCATAACCGAACCGGCAATATGTAGCGCATCCAACAAGGGCACACCGCTGCCCATCAAAATACTGAGTGTGGACGAAAAGCGCGCGGTATCGATACCCACCAACACCCTATTGATGCCGGGTATTTGCAGTAGAAGCTGATGCCACCTAAGCCGACGCCGGGGCTCCTGCAACAGTTGTCGAATAACAACGACACTCAGTAATAAACCCATCAATAAATACAGGCCCCAGTCACGCAGGAAATCACTGGTCGCAATCAACCCAACGGTCAATGGCGGTAGTTCCTTTTTTGTATGGGTAAAAATGCCCACTAACTCAGGCACCACAAATACCATCAGCGCAGCAACAACGCTCACAGCGACACCCATCAAGACAAAGGGGTAGATCATAGCGAGCTTAAGCTTCTGCGCCGTGAGCTGCCGGTTCTCTGTGTGCTCTGCCAGCTGTTCCAAAACAGGCGCCAACTGTCCCGCCTGCTCTCCCGCATGCACCATAGCCCGATACATTTCGCCAAAGGCCTGAGGGTACTGTGCCATGCCGCTCGCCAAGGTATAACCCTCGGACACCCGGGATCGAACCTCAAGAAGGATCGATTTTATGCTCGGTTTTCGGGTTTGCTCAGCGGCTGCCTGTAAACACTCATCTAACGGTAGCGCTGAGGCGACCAGTGTTGCGAGTTGGCGCGTTATCAGGGCCAGCTCACTTGCTGACAGACCAGCCCTAAACAGTGTGAAGCGCGGGCGACGGCCCTTGGTCATCTTGACCTCCACACCTCGAACTTCAACGGGTCGCAGGTTTTGCGCCCGCAACTGCGCCCGTAAATGACGTTCTGAGTCGGCCTCAAGGACACCCTTGATCAGACGACCCTCAGTGTTTAAAGCCTTATAACGGAAAGCACTCATATCAAAGGTCGTACTTCACTGGACTGCCGTGACCCGCAATACTTCCTCGAGACTGGTCTCACCGTTAATAATTCGACGACGCCCATCGGCCTCAATGCCTTGATAATTCTTTCGTGCCTGCGCCAACATAGCTTGCTCACTAGCGCCATCGTGAATCATCTCTCGAAGGGTCGCGTCAATTTCGATCAACTCATAAATACCCGTGCGACCACGATACCCGGTCTCATTACAACTCGGACAACCTTTCGCTCGATATAGCGTGGGGTGCGTGGTGTCGGTGAGTTCTAACAGTTCGCATTCCACAGAGTTCGGCTGATAGTCCTCTCGACAGTCGGTACACAACAAACGCACCAGTCGCTGAGCCATGACGCCCAGCAGCGAAGAGGACAATAAAAACGGCTCTACACCCATATCCTGCAGGCGCGTTACTGCTCCGATAGCGGTATTGGTGTGAAGTGTTGAAAGGACGAGGTGCCCCGTTAAGGAGGCCTGCACGGCTATTTCTGCTGTCTCAATATCTCGGATTTCACCGACCATCACGACATCAGGATCCTGACGCAAAATTGCTCGCAGCCCCCTGGCAAAGGTCATGTCCACCTTAGTATTGACCTGAGTTTGTCCCACTCCCGGCAACATATACTCAATCGGGTCTTCAATGGTCAGTATGTTTCTTGAACTCTGGTTAATGGACGACAGGCCGGCGTAGAGTGTTGTCGTTTTACCTGAGCCGGTGGGACCCGTCACTAAAATAATTCCATGCGGCCTTGCTAGGCTTTGGCGATAAGCTTGATCGACCTGCTTATTCATATTCAACTGGGTAAGCTCCAGCTGCCCTGCTTGCTTATCGAGTAAGCGTAAAACTACCCGCTCCCCATGGGCTGACGGCATTGTGGACATGCGAATGTCAACCGCATGACCTGCAATACGGATCGAAATCCTGCCGTCTTGTGGAATACGTTTTTCTGCAATATCTAGCTTTGCCATAACCTTTAGGCGAGAGACTAGCAGCGGAGCTAACATCCGCTTTGGGGACAAAATTTCTTTCAACACGCCGTCGATGCGATACCTAACGCTGAGCCTGTCCTCAAATGTTTCAATATGAATGTCTGATGCTTGATCTTTCACCGCCTGAGATAACACCGCGTTGATTAAGCGAATAATGGGTGCGTCATCTTCAGCATCCATGAGATCGCCAAGATCTGGAATTTCATCGATCAGACGCGCCAGATCTACATCAGCACCAATGTCCTCTGCCATTTGCGCCGCTTCGCTCTGGGTCCGCTGATACGCCAGCGAGAGCTTTTGCTGAAACACCAGTGTATCGACAGCCTGCAACTCAAAGGCAACCCCTAAAAAGCGTCGAACTTCCAACAGTACTTCTAAGGTCATGGGCTCAGTATGTAACAGCAGACACTGATCACCCGCGTTCTCAATAAGCACCTGATTCGCCTTGGCAAAACTGAAAGGTAAGGTACCCCCGCTAGGTGCTGTAGCTGCCACAAGCACCTCTGCTGACGAGGCCGCAATGTTTGAATTGCTAGCCGAAAGTGACGAACTGTCCGCCGCGATCACAGACCCTCTGCCTCGTCTGCAACCGATGAGTCATTCGCTGCCGGCACCTCAGGTAACTGTTGTACCTGAGCCTCCCACTCGGGCAACACTGGCAAATTCCCATCGTCCAGAAACATAACACCCCGCGCTCGTCTTTCCGCCTGTTGATCGCGAATATAGCGATACTTTTCAGCCGTGGCGCCACGCAAAGAGGCATTGTCGCGAACGATCGTAGGACGAATAAAGACCAGCAAATTAGATTTAGTGACAGAGACCACATCATTTCTAAACAAGCGGCCTAAAAGCGGAATATCTTGAAGGAAAGGCACGCCTTGCTGACTGTCCTGAACGTCATCTTTGACCAACCCACCCAACACAACAATCTCGCCGTCTTGCGCCAATACCTTGGTTTCAATTTTACGTTCATTGGTAATCACATCGGCAGCTGCGAGAAGCTGCTGGCTGATGCTCGAGACTTCCTGAACGATATCGAGAACCACTGAGTCACCTTCATTGACTTGCGGCGTGACCTTTAGCGTGATGCCCACATTTTCCCGCTCGATCGTTTGAAACGGGTTTTGTACATTGCTACCGCCGCCAGAATTGCTGTAGGAACCGGTGACGAAAGGCACATTTTGGCCCACCGTAATGTAGGCTTCCTGATTGTCGAGGGTGAGCAAACTGGGTGTCGACAGAATATTGGCGTTACCCTGTGTCTCCAAGGCATTCAGTATTACAGACATGGAGAGATCATCTCCGACAACGCCCCAGCCCAAGGTCGTTCCCGGAACCTGCGACAAGGCACCCGCTAAATCTCTAACGCCGACATCGGCATTACTATTGTCATCCCCTAAAAGCGCATTACCAATAGCGGCATTACGTTGCTGCTGGGCACTGCTAGTGCTGACGTTACTGCCAAACACCCCGCTGTCGTCTGCGAAAATCCACTGCAGGCCCAACTCCTGACCTTCCGTGATCTCCATCTCAACAATAATCGCCTCTACCAAAACCTGAGCACGACGAATGTCCAGCCTAGTAATCACCGCCTCCAGCGACGCCATTTCGTCGGCATCTGCAGTAATAATAAGCGCATTGGTGCCCTCATCGGCTTCAATAGTTGAGTTGTTGCTTGTGTTCTGTTTGCGATCACCACCAGCATCTAGCCGGGTGATATTTTGCATGACCCGAGTTAGAACCTCGGCCACTTCAACAGCATCGGCATACTCAAGATAAATAACCTTCACGTTTCCGCTTTGCTCTAATGGCGTATCGAGGTAGGTAATGAGGTCTTGAATACGTTGAGAGTTGAGTTCGTCTGCGGTGACTACGACACTGTTGGTGCGCTTATCTGCTACCAGCGTCACTTCATCATTGCTCTCGGCACCGTCGCCACGGGCTTGCTTTTCTAGTGTTTGCAGCATTTTTACGACATCTTCGGCAACAGCGTAACGAAGTTTGATCACCTGCGTGCTTTGAATAGCAGACCGATCCATACGATTAATAATTTCCACCACACGATTAATATTGGAGGCAATATCAGAAATAATAATGGCATTGCTCGGCGCATAGGCAGCCATGTGGGCCTGCTGTGGTACGAGTGGGCGCAATACAGGAATCAACTTTGCTGCCGATATGTTTTCCAGGCGAATCACTTGGGTGACGTACTCATCGTTAGAACTCACCGTGCCCGCAGGGGGAACCTCTACCGGCGAGGAGCGCGCATCTTTATTGGGAATAACACGAATGACGTTGCCTGTTCGCACCGCCGTGTAACCGTGCACATCTAAAATCGACAGGAACAAGTCATACAACTCACTCTTGTTGACGGGCCGAGAGGACACCACCTTTATCTTGCCTTTAACACCGGGATCAACAACGATCGTGGCACCCGTGACATCGGCGACAAATTTAATCAACTCCTGTATGTCAGTATCTTGCAGATTGACCGTATATTCTTGGGCCGAAACCGTTTGAATATTCGACAAAGAACACGCAAAAAGAACCACGGTCAGCGCCGCAAAAATCCGTTTCATAGAGCCTCGTAACAACCATGCTTGTTCGTAACCGCTTCTAAATGCCGCCATCATGTAGGGTTCAGTTCTCTTCATTACTTTGGGGAACCCGACTGTAAAGCGACAGTAAGCGTGAGCGGAGCACCCTCACGTTCAATATCAAAAGTGATTTCCTGGGCATCACGCATCAAGCCGTAAAGACGAGCGCCATTGGAAGCATCGAGCAGCGACAGCCCATTAACCCCGGTGATCAAGTCGCCAGACTCAAAACCAATAGCCGTAAAATCATCAACGTTTTTTGCCGGTGTGACGCGATAACCGCGAAGCCCATCTGAGCCGCGCACAGGCTGGATCGTTAACAGATCTGAAACTGACTGGGGTTTATCATAAAACTTTTCACGATAATCGGCGGCTAGCTTACTGCTGCGATCAGACCCCTCTAAAGCTCTGACCGGTGCTAGTTCAACAGGTGTGAGTTTTGATGGCGTAGTGGCGGTTGCCGGCCCCCCAATAGACCCAAGCGAAAGCGCCGAGTCGTCAAACAGGTTTAACAGCTCGTAGGTGCCATTATTATCCAAAACCACCCGGGTCGGTAACACCTTAGCGAGTCGTACGCGCGCAGAGATTGGCAGCTCATCTCCCACGGCAAAGGTGGCCTGCCTACCCTTGACCTCAATAACCGCCGTACCTTCATCGGGTTCACTTCCTGCAAGAGTGCCCACCAACTTTAGATCGAGCTGCGTATCTCGCGCCCCGTTTTCGATACCCTCTGGCACGGCATCAGGCACCAGCTGCCTTTCATCTACCGGCTCTGAGCCGGCTGCCACACCGAACAACCCAAGACCCAGCATACCCTCAAGCGCCACCTCATCGGCTCCGACGCGCGTCGTCGCGGGAGTCGCCGGATTAATAATCGCTGCCGGCATAGGAATGATTTTCGAAGCAGGCCAAAACGCCAAAATGAGGGCAGAAGCGCTAAAAGCGGCCCAGCAGGCAACCAATACAATCACCAGCTTTTGAAATTTTGCGGACAAACTCATGGAGCCCACCCGCAAGGCGAATTCCACGACCTGAGCTTTTAGTCCACTCATTTGTTGATAAGATTTACTCACGGTACCCAACGCAACTCCGTATAGGGCTCTCACCCTTTGGGGATTATTGATCCGTCCACGAACACCGCAGTTTCCACCAAAAAGCAAGGAATCCTGACCCTTCAAGGTCGTGACCTACCAGTGACTCTACTCTAACGCGGCCGCGGCGGATGGTAACCTCAATCAGGTTTCATTTTTATTACAGCTGCGTTTATTACAGCTGCGCCGCTTTGGTGATTTCCACCTCTCCCGAAATATTGCAAGTACTCGCCTGCAGGACCGATTCGAGCATCATTCCCGACAATTCAGAGATTGCGCGCCCCGGATACTCTTTAGGATTGACCGATGCCCAACTCACATTGGGTCTCACTTCAATCGATCCTCCCGTTCCGTCGTCGAGTAAGTCTCGACTCAGCTCTTCTTGATAGCGAGCACCAATAGCCTCAATAGAACTCGGCTGCGCCTCTGTCACCACAACACCAAAGCACATGGCGTCGACACGGCCAACAGCATCGGTTGCACGCAGTCCTCCGGCAATTTTATGAGCCACCTCGCTTAACAACCGCCCTTGAATGTGTTGCTGCGACAAATTCGCCATGCCTTCCAGACCGCAAAGCCTAATCGACACCAAAGCGACATGCCGCCCAGCTCTGCGTGCGCGGCCAATCTCCCGATCAAGATCTCGGGTAAAACCCTCTCTGTTGGCAACACGAGTTAGGGGGTCGACCAGCATTAATTCAGACGTGAGCTGAGCACCGGTTGATAAACGTAAAGCGACTGGCACCAAGCTCATAAAATCAAACAGTAACTCGAGATCTCCCGCGTGGCTCGTCAGATCAAGGCGGGGTGATTTGAAGTGCAAGCTACCCACAATGTGCTCCTGCTCAACCGCAGGAATAACGAAAACATCTTGTCTATCAGTGGTATCGGCCAGAATCCCAAAGTCGATAATGTCGTAGTCGGCGATAGCCCGTGGAGCAACTTGGTCGCTATATATGGACGTGATTTTTGTCGAGTCAGGTGTCAGCATTAGCTGACCGTTCAAATCTGGAGTATCACCCAAGCTGCCGCCCAGCATGCCCACGGGGTCGTGCAACCAAAATTCAACTTGCTCGCAGCCCAATATGCGACTGATTCCCGAGAAAAAAACCTCGAGCAAGACCGAGGGGCGATTCGAGTCGAGCATATCGCTATGTAGGGCAGTCAGCGCACGCGCAAGGTAGCGACTCACTTCAATACGCTCTTCCAGTGCAACAGGAATGGGGGCTTGGACAGGAAGGCCCGGCGTTATTTCCTCTACCGAATACCCCGAGTTACGGCCCCCTCCAAAGTTTCCGTGGTCACGCTCGCTCATAGGCTGCCTCAAATATCGATCACTTTTGTGGATAACTAGCTCATCCCCTATACTGCCACTGTACCTGCGGGGTGGCTAGCGCCTGAGATACCGAAAATAACTCGGTAAACCCGTTGAACCTGAACCGGATAACGCCGGCGTAGGGACAGGCTTCTTATCTCGACAGTAATGCTGTGAGCCTGTTCTATCCCGGATAAGTGAGAAAAAGGGATGTCAACACGCTCAGTAACCTCTGCACGACACGGCTCGGTAGGCCTTACACTACTGCTTTTAACGATTCTCTCAGGCAATGCGGCTTCTAATACGCTGGAAGAAATTTTAGTATCGGCTACTTTAAGGCCCGCACACAGTGAGCAACGATCTATCACTGTTTTTGATCAAGCTATGATCAGCGCTCGGTCAGCACAACACTTAGAAGATCTACTTTCGGCCGCCCCCAATGTGAACAGCGCCAGTGGCGCTTCTCGCGGACGCTTCATCCAAATCCGTGGTGTTGGCGAGCGCAGCCAATTCGTTGAGCCCGTCAATGCCTCTGTCGCTATGCTGCTTGATGGCATTGATCTCACAGGCTTGGGCGCAGCAGCAACGACCTGGGATATTCAACAAATTGAAATTCTGCGGGGGCCCCAGGGCACTTTACTGGGGGCCAATGCGCTGGCGGGGCTCATCAGCCTGAACAGCACCGCAGCAGACAGCAGCGGTCTGAAATTCGCCATTGGTGCCGAAAATAACGGCGGCAGTCGATTGGCGGCGGCCGGCGGTGGCGAGCTAACCGACAACATCTCGGGGCGCGTGGCGATAGAGCAATATCGCAGTGATGGCGCGATAAAAAATACTTATCTAAATCGAAGGGATACCCAGAGGAAAGACGAGCTGACCCTGCGAGGTGGGCTCGTCTGGCAGGGCGTCAACCAGCGTGTTGAAGCCAACTGGCATTTTTTTGATGTAGACAATGGTTACGACGCATTTTCGCTGGATAACACTCGCCAAACCCTGTCGGATGAACCGGGACGTGACACCTTGCGAACCCATGCGGGCAGACTAAAGTGGAGTTCACAGGGCACAGTAAATTTGTCGGCCCAGCTTAGTGTCGCTGACACTGACACAGAGTACGCCTATGACGAAGATTGGGCCTATGTTGGGATTGCCCCTGCACTAGAATATAGCTCCTTCGACACCTACTTACGCGATCGCGATATGCAGAGTTTGGAGATTCGTGCTGACAGCGACTATGAGAGCTGGCGCTGGACAGCGGGAGGCTACCTCAAACATGAACGAGAAACCCTAACGCGACAATATACCTACCTTGAAAGTGACTTTAACAGCGCGTTAACCGTGGACACCGGCGCGGTGTTTGGGCAGTTGGACGTTAACCTAACAGATACTGTGACAGCCTTTTTAGGCGGACGACTCGAACAGCGCAAAGCTGATTATGCCGACAGTGAAAAGGTGAACAGCGATCTCACAGACAACCTTTGGAGTGGGCGCCTGGGAATTGACTGGGCTCCGTCGCCTCAACAAAACTTTTACCTCAGCATCAGCCGTGGCGTTCGAGCTGGCGGCCCTAACAGCACCTTGTTGTCCAATGGCGCTGCACTCTCCGCTAGCCAGGAGAACCCAGCCGATCAGCTGGGACAGTTTGACGAAGAGTCTCTCATTAATACCGAGGTGGGCTGGCGCTGGCGCAGTGCCAGTGGCGCACTACAAAGTGCCCTCGCCTTATTTTCAATGGAGCGCAGAGACCAGCAAGTTAAACAGTCATTGAACCTAGTCCGCGAGGATGGCAGCACGCAGTTTATAGAATACACAGACAACGCGGCGAAAGGACATAACCGGGGATTGGAGTGGCAAGGGGCTTGGTCGCCCACCCAGACAGTGCAGTTAGAGGCCTCTTTGGGCTATCTCAGAGCCCGCTTCGATGCCTATCGTACCGCCACCGGGCAAGACCTTTCCGGGCGGGATCAACCACAAGCGCCTGAGTGGATGGGTAATGTGGGCATCAGATGGACCCTAAGCCAGAACTGGTTGGCAGGCGCTGACATTAGCGCCATGGACAGTTACTTTTTTTCCGATCGTCATTCAGTACGCTCTCCGTCACGGCAACTTGTGAACGCGCATCTCGACTGGACCTGGGATAACTGGCGGATATCGCTGTGGGGACGTAACCTATCGAATGAGACGTATTACACTCGAGGCTTCGGGAGCTTTGGTAATGATCCCCGCAAAGGCTATGTTTTGGAACCTTATTTTCAATATGGCGAGCCCCGAACCTACGGCATTACCCTTAACTATGAGCGCTAAAACGCAAGAGGACACCGGCTGTTATGGAATTATCTGCTGAACTCAGCTTGTACCCACTCACCGGTGACGTCGACACCTCGGTGTTGGCTTTTATCGAAGACCTGCACGAATCAGGCGAAATTTCAGTGGTCACCAACACCATGAGCACACAAATCTCCGGGGACTGGGATGCCGTGATGAGTGCGGTCAATATTGCACTGAAACGCAGTAGTCAACGCATAGACCGACAAGTGCTGGTGGTGAAATATTTGCCTCGCCACCGAATTGAGATTGGAGCGGAAGGCTGAGTGATGAACTGGGCTGAACCCGTCGCAGTGACTTTGGCCTTGGCCTACGTTGTTTTTGCGATCAAAGAGAGGCGCTTCGCCTGGGTTTTAGCCGCTGCGAGTGCCGCTCTTTACTTGCGAATATTTTTTGTGGTCGGGCTTTTTATGGAAGCGGGTCTACAACTGTTTTACATACTCATGGCGATTTATGGGTGGGTCGCATGGGGACGCGATAGCGGTGCAACACAACTTCCTATCAAGCGCTGGCCCCTTCGCCTTCACCTTTTACTTTTAGCCGCGGTACTACTATTAGGCACCCTGTTAGGGCTGCTCCTGAGCCAATTTACCAATGCCAGCCTACCCATTCCGGACAGTATCACCACCATCGCCGCATTACTGGCGACCTGGATGGTAGCTCGAAAAATTCTGGAAAACTGGCTGTGGTGGATTGGCATTGATTTGGCGTCGATTGTACTGTTCCTTAATCGTGGATTGGATCTCACCGCCCTGTTATTTGCGGGTTACGTTGTACTAGCGCTTGCGGGGTGGCTGAGTTGGAAACAACACTATCAAACTCAAATACGGTGCTAGAAACCCATACTGACACGTTGCAAAAAAACGCCCTGAAACAATTTAAAACCTGGGCTACCGAGCCACCCTTGCGCAGCCAACCTCGGATGGCCAAAACACTGAGTCATGGCTCGGGGCATACCGCAATACTTATAATCGCTAGTAACGGGGCAAATAATCGCCGTTATATTCTGCGCTACCGCAACACTCAATCGACACCATTAGGGCTTTCCTTCGAACAAGAAATCACTGGCATGCAATTAGCTCACGGCCATGGCCTGGCACCCCAGGTTGTGTGGTTGGATAGGGCACAGCAATCCATGGTCATAGAATTTCTCAGCGAATCAGGCCCCGTTTTATGTGAGGAGCTCGCGGCACTCGTCAGGGCCATTCATCGCTTGCCAGCTGAATTGCCACGCTTAGATTTACAGCGACAGTTTGAGCACTATTGGCATATTGCCCTTGAGCAAGGCAACGGCGCCTCGGCACTCATTAATCCCAAGGAACCGACACTGCAGTTGGCCATAAAAGCCCTCGAATCGGAGCCAGCCGTGATGTGTCATAACGACTTAACTCCACCGAATATTCGACGGCGAGACAACGACCTTGTCGCCATTGACTGGGAATATGCGGCCACCGGAAGCCCACACTTTGATATCGCCGCCTTGTGCGCTGGATGGCCCGACCTAAATGCCGAGTCATTGGCGTTGGACGTTCTTGGGGATCGTTTTTCTAAGCGGTTATTCGGCATCGCGACGCATCTCTACGCAGCCCTCAATTGGAATTGGCAGCGTGCCGCGGGTGAAGCGCACGATAAGTCGCAGTCTTCAGCGCAGCTGCTTCAGCGTTTAGGCGGGTGCTTGTGACAACTCATTGCCATGTCTTAGGGCCTGGCGCACTGGGGGGCTTGTTTGCCTTCAGGCTACATGCCCTAGGCTTTCAGGTGTCTTTAGTGGCGCGCAATCCAGTGTCACACCAACAAGAGCTGACGCTACTGACTTCAGACAGCGAGGAAACGATCAGGTTCTCTATTCAAGGGCCAGACGCACAAGAGTCGATTAGCCTTCTATGGGTCACTACAAAATCTTATGCCACGCTGGAAGCGGTAACCCGCCTTAGTCACCGATTTACCGCGGAAACACTGATAGTTACCTTAGGAAATGGCATGGGCTATCACAGTGCTTTGTCGGCGCGCTTCCCAGGGAGACTCATTGCCGGGTCAACGACTGCCGGGTGCAGTTCCCCCAACGCTAACACTCGAAAACTGGCGGGTGAGGGCGAAACTCGATTGGGTTGGTGGGATCGAGCAGATACGCCCCCTAAGTGGTTTAAAAAATTGGAACAAGCCCCTTGGTGCCGCCACTGGGAACCCCGTATTGAGAACTGCCTGCTCGAAAAATTAGCCATAAACAGCGTCATCAATCCGATGACTGCACTCCTGAATATCACCAACGGCGAACTCGATAATCACAGACACAAAGCCGCGTTAGATTGCGCCATCACTGAAGTGGCCACTATCTTTCGTTGGTCCGGGCACGCTGAAATCGCTGAAAACCTCCCTAACAGAGTCCACCATGTCATCTCCGATACCGCCAATAACTCCTCCTCAATGCGCATCGATAGGCAGCGGCTCAGTCTGACGGAGCATGAGGAAATACTGGGCTATTTACTGGAGGAGTTTGGTGGGACCGTCGCGCAAGAGAGACCCTCAACGCCCTTACTCTCCAACTGGCTTACCGCATTGCGGCGGCCCTACCCAAGTCCGTGATGGCCGACTCCCAAACCTGAGGTCGTCGCGACGCCGCAAAGCTTTGCTGGTGGCTGTGGCTAATACCACCCGCACTATGCGCTAGTGACAGCACGCAGGTGTAGTGATCGCAATGGAGTTCCGCGATGAGACTCCGGTCTTCCCAAACAACCAATCCCTGATATTCGACAATGCGCTCAAGCCGCTTTAAAAGCCAATCGTGGCTGAAACCCGCAGGCAAGACGGTATTCGCCTCAACCTTTACAGCATCAAGCGTTAGCGGAGGCACTCGAGTCAGGTAGAAGTACCCAGCCAAGACTAAAAGGACTGTCAGACCCATCAGCGCCGCCCGCTTGGGCCCGGGCTGAGAACCTCGAAGGTAGGTCGTGAGCCCACGCCCCAATCGCGCCAGCACAGGCTTAAAGCTGTTAGCAACTGACCGATCTGACCGAATCCTGCTTGAGCTGAGGTACTCGTCTTCAACCTTGCTAGTTGCGTTTTGACATCCATTGTCGGCGGCGTAGGCCCCCAAAGCACTGCGAATCTCTAAAGGCATCAAACGTGCCTGCTGACGATAACGTACCGCTAGCTTACTCAGCACTGCGAAGCTTTTTTTATCGCACTTCACCAGCGTTGCTGCAGACTCCCAAAGTAAGTTGGCAACAGGTGAGCAGTCCTCAGGTTGCTGGGGTCTAAGCACCACCTCTTGATCGTTTTGGTCACGAATACTGGCTGGAAAATCTGCGGCCAACAACCAATAGATCAAACACCCTAGAGCATATTGATCGTCTAAAAGCTCCGCGGCTTTCGCACGCCCTTTTTTAAGTCGCACGAATCCGGGCGCTCCCGTCATTGGCCTTGCTGTGCCGCTAAACGCGCTATTGCTAAAATCAATCAGTCGAATGTGCCCTTGTGCATTCACCAAAATATTGCCGGGTGCCAGATCGCCATGTACCAGCCCCGAATGCTCAAGGGCGCTTAGAGCATTGATTAAGTCCATCACGATAAAGAGTATGTGACCGTCTCCCAGCGTTATTTTTTTCTGCGCTTGCAGAGCCTGCAGAGACAGCCCCCCAACATATTCCATAAACAACCACACAGCGCCCTCAAAACGTTCGACGCCATAGATCTGTGGCACTACCGATGTCTTTGCCGCCACCTTGGCCTGTGCGGCGAAGGTAGCCTCCAACCCCGCCAGAGTGTCTTTGCCAATCGATTGCCCCGTTTCAAATCGTTTAACCACAAGCCGCCGATTGAGCGAAGGGTCTAGGGCCAACCAAGCCATGCCCTGCCCGCCAGACCCCAAAAAACCCAAATTCTTTAGTGGCGGTGGCAAACCCACTGTCTCGTCATAGCGCCCATGCGTATCACCCTTCAACATATTAGGTGAGCCCCAATCGTCGAAGTCGAGGTCGCAGAGCATGATGAGATATTTTTAGCTCAAACGCTGCGGCCTTAATTGAACTAAACCGTTTCATGGCCGCTAAAATATCGGTGTCGGCAAGATCGTCTGCCAGTACAAAACTAGGATGTGCCTCTAATCGGCGGTAAAGGGCCTGCCTAGAAAGTCCTAAAACCGCGGCTGTTGCAGCAATTTCATAGTTTTTTGCTCGATAAACCTGCTCTAAATGTTGATCTGAGAGCTCCTCTAAAGTGGTGTTTCTTTGACCGCGCTGGGCTTGGCTAGTTAAGGGCAACATTGAGCTTTTATCTTGTGCGGCCAGCATGACAGCGTGTCGCAACTCTCGAGTGTTGCCGGGCCAATCATGCGTCAGGGCATCGAAGAAAAATCGGGCCCAATGCGCCGCAGTCTCCGGGGTTTGCGACGCGTTTTTAGGGTTTAATAAGTCAAAAATCTCTGCTTCCTCATCTAGCACCGCCATTGCCTGGGGGGCTATATCTTCCGGTCGTTGACGCAGTGGCGGAACAACCAGTGTAAAGCCCGCAACGCGGTGATGAAGTGCTGCTCGGAAACCACTATCTTCGGACACCGACTGGTCTGTGGCGGCAACGACACGCACGTCAACTGTTTGTGATGCTCCGCCAAGTATTTGCACCTCGCCCTGCTCAAGGGCACGAAGCAATTGAACTTGAACCGCCATGGGTGCGTCGGCAATTTCGTCAAGAAACAAGGTCCCTTTGTGTGCTCGCTGAAAGGCGCCCAAACGATCAATAGCCCCCGTATAGGCGCCCCGAACACTGCCAAATAATTCCGCAGCGGCGAGATCCTGTGGAATTGCCGCCAGATTAATCGCGGCTAACGGCTGGGACGAGCGTGCGCTTAAGGCATGAATTGCCTGAGCAACTCTTTCTTTACCAACACCCGATTCGCCTTGAACCAAAATGGGCAAGTTGGTTGGCGCCACCAGCGCGATCTGATGCCATAGCTGCTGCATTTCCCACGAGGCGCCCGGCAGTGATTGTTGTAATACCGCGTGACTGACTGCAGGGTCTCTCTCGCCCGAGGCAATTAGGCGCAGGACCAATACGACGCCATGTGACAATCGGAGAGGGACCCCTGCAACCAGAGCGTCATGATCTGCAATGACGCCTTTGTGCCTCACAGCGCCAATTCGAACATCAGCGTGCGCTGCTGCCTCTATTCGTAAGCTAAGGTAACCGTCGGGATGCCGCGATCTCTTGGGATGCAACAGACAGGCCAAGCGACTCACATAGCTGTCTTCTAAGGACCGTTGATCGCTAAACTTGGGAAAGTACCGGCCTAGTTGAAGCTCATCAGGGATCAGATCTGAACGCTCAGCCTCCCAGGTGCACAACTCGGCCCATCGTCCGATGCGCTGCAAGTCTGGATGAAAAACGATAGTGAGGCGCAACGTGGCACGGAAAGACCCCTCCTCGGAATCCCCCGTCCGCAGTGCAGGTTTCGTTACCAGTTCCTGAGGCACAGCCATGAACACCTCCAAGCCAGCCTAGCAACCGCTGACGATGCACGGTCAAGGTAGACCCAACGCTATTTTGGAACTGTCTTTAAATCGCTCAGTAGATCAGGAGACAATCACCAAAATAGAAGCTACCACAACCCAAACTGCGAGCGCCCGTTTCAACAATTCCCGAATGCGCTCCACCTGCTGTCCTGAAGCAGCCTCTATCACCGGGGAGGCTAGCTCAAAACCTTGCATCAATAGTTCATCTGTCTTGATCTCAGCATCCAGCGCCTTGTCTCGAAGCAGGGGCCGGATACCCTCAAAGTTACCGATAACGCCGAAGGTTAGCAGCACAACACGCGAGGGAAACCAGTCGAGCACATGCAACACCCGGCTCATGGGAACTTTTTTATTGCCGACGCCCAAAACAATCAATCGGTAACCGACGGCAGCAAACGGACCCAGCAGTAAAAAATAAAAGACGGGGGAAAACCAGCGCTGAAATCCTTCGTAAAGCAAAAATTGAGCACCATCGCGCTCAGCCGAGATTGCGTTGTCTGCCTCTAGAGCACCATGACCTGCGGCCTCAAGGGTTAGCAGCGCCCCCTCCATATCACCCGCCGCCACCCGAGATCGAAACCGGTCAACAAGTACTGGCCAGGGTAAGCGTCCAAAACTGAAAAATAATGCGGGGGTACCCAATAGCAATACGGCCGCTGCACCAAACACTTCTTCTGAAGCAGCGTATACCAGGGTGAAGCCGGCACAAGGCACAACGACCAGCAGTACAAACTCCAACCAGGAATCAGGCTCTAGCGCCTCGACTCGACGTTGGAGAGATTGGTACCAATGATCGCTATGCAGCGGACCACCGGATCCAATCGCCAAATAAAGCCCGGTTGCGACAAGAAATGCCAGATAAGTCATGCTTCTAGACTCTCCTTATAAACCGCCCCGCAGCGCCACTGCGGACCTCAAAGTTATTTCCCAGACTGTCATGAAACGATGAAAGCCGCTAATCATCATTTGATAAAGCCGCCAACCTCTGCCAATCAAAACTCGCCCCAGGATCTGTCTTTCGACCCGGCGCAATATCACTGTGACCTACAATATCACCTTCACCGAGAGAGGGGTGGTGGCCCTTTAATACAGCGACAAGCTTCTGCAGCTGCAGGTACTGAATATCGGTGTAGGCCTGATCATCGGTACCTTCAAGCTCAATACCAATGGAAAAATCATTGCAGTTACTACGCCCACACCATTGGGATTCACCGGCATGCCAAGCCCTATCGTCGGTGGCTACAAACTGTAAAATTTCTCCCAATCTGGTGACTAAAAAATGGGCTGAGACGCGAAGATGCGCGATACTCTCGAAGTAAGGGTGTAATGATGGATTTAGTGCATTGGTAAATAGTGCTTCAATGTGGCCTCCCCCAAACTCTCCCGGGGGCAGGGAAATGTTGTGCAGCACAATGAGCTGGAGGGGCGCTTTTTCGGGGCGGCAATTAAAGTTGGGCGAAGCGACTTTTCGAGCTCCGGCAAGCCATCCTTGGGAAATCGTCCAATCGTCAGATTCTGTCATCACCTTCGCATCTTATCCCATGAGAGCAGATCACCCAAAAGACCCATGACCGGGAGTCGTTATGCTAAGCCAGCAGTACATTGAACAACTCGTAAGCCTAGCGCTGGAAGAGGACATTGGCGACGGCGATATCACCGCGGAACTGGTTCAAGCCGACAGCCAGGCCCGCGCGTTAGTTGTAAGTCGGGAGGCCGGGGTGCTTTGTGGAAGCCGCTTTGTTGATGCGGTTTTTTTAGCCCTGGACCCCGAGATTTCCGTTGAATGGTTTAAATCTGATGGTGATCTACTTGAGCCCAATGACGCTTTGTTTAGCGTCAGCGGTAACGCTCGAAAAATTCTGACGGGAGAGCGTACGGCTCTCAATTTTCTGCAGCTACTCTCAGGCACTGCCTCATTGGCCAATCGCTTCGCTAACCACGTCGAAGGGACAGGAGTGCGGCTTTTGGACACGCGTAAAACGGTGCCTGGCCTGCGCTTGGCTCAAAAATATGCGGTTAGTTGTGGCGGCTGCCACAATCACCGTATAGGACTATATGACGCCTTTTTAATCAAAGAAAACCATATTGAAGCCTGCGGTGGAATTGCCGCAGCGATCGCTGCAGCTCGACATTCAGCGCCTGGAAAAACCGTGGAAATTGAGGTCGAAACCCTCGATGAGCTGCAACTCGCGCTCGCTGCGAAAGCTGACAGAATCATGCTCGATAACTTTAGTGAGGCCATGCTCAGAGACGCCGTCGCTGCCAACGCAGGTCAATCTGAATTGGAGGCCTCGGGCAATATTGCCGAGCATAATCTTCGGTCTATTGCCGAAACCGGTGTCGATTTTATTTCTATTGGTGCACTCACCAAGCGTGTAGAGCCCCTAGACTTGTCGATGCGTCTGGAACGCTGAACCTGCGTCTTTAAACGCCCGCCAGGTCTCTGGCGGTAGTTAAACAATCTCAATTAACGGTGACGGCGCCCGGGCTTAGTAGCCTCTAGCCTAGACCGATGCGGTGCTAATCGTGCAGGGCGCGGGGCGCCACCAACACGCCGTTGCGATCGGCGTAGATCCAATTGTCAGGCATCACAATAACGTTTCCCAAGGTGAGCCCAACGTCGCGCTCCCCGACTCCACGCTTCGCTGTTTTAACAGGCACAACGCCCAAGGCAAATACACCCAAAGCGAGTGTATCTATGATCTCCACGTCACGAATCGCCCCTAAGATCACGATGCCCGCCCAACCATTGTCAATCGCAGCTTTCGCAAGGTTGTCGCCTAGCAGAGATCGCCGCAGTGATTGCTGACCGTCGACAACAAGAACCCGACCATCACCCGGGGTAGCAACCGCCTCGGCGACGCGGGAGTTATCTTCATGGCAAGAAACCGTTGCTGCAGGCCCGGCAAAGCGCTCCACACTGCCAAAGTGCAAAAACTGAAAAGGTAAGACCTCACACTCAGGGTAACTGTCTGATAAATCGGGCGTGGTGAAAGTTATTTCGCTCATTGTAAATAGTCAGAACCAATCGAGGGAAAAACTGGATAGCGTTTCACCGCCCTCCAAAATAGTACCCGCATGGGCCTTACAACGCGGCAGGATGCGCGCGCCGTAAAACGCCGCCGTCGCTATTTTACGACGACAAAAATCGGCATTATCGTCGGCGGCAAGCTTGGCTTCGGCTACCAGGGCTGAGCGAGCCAACTGCCAGCCGCCAAAGAGATATCCCGTTTGCATCAGGTAGTCGAAGGCACCGCCAAAAGCATTGAATCGATCCGCGCTCATTTGACTGAGGAGGTGCTGGGTAGTAACGCGATGTTCTGCCAAGGCACTCCTCAGTGATTTACCCAGCGCTGCCAATTCTGGGTGTGACGCCTGAACTAACTGCTCTGCAGTATCGGCTATTTCCGCCTGCATGGCCTCCATGGCAGAGCCACCATCACGGGCCAGCTTACGGTTGACCAAGTCCGCCGCCTGAATGCCATTGGTTCCCTCATAAATAGGGGTAATCCGAACATCACGCATGTACTGAGCTGCACCGGTCTCTTCAATAAAACCCATACCCCCGTGAACCTGAACCCCGAGTGAGGTCAACTCCACACCGATTTCGGTACACCACCCTTTGATCACAGGAATCATAAGATCAATACGCTGGCGCTGCTCACTCTTAAACTCTGCTTCTGCGTAATGCGCTAAATCCATGGTAACCGCTTCGTTATAAGCCAGCGCTCGCATCGCCTCGATCAGTGACCGCATGGTCATGAGCATTCGCTTAACGTCGGCATGTTCAATAATGGGCACACCGCCTTGAACGCGCTCACGGGCGTAAGCCACCGCCTTTTGGTAGGCCCCTTCCGAAGCACCCACACCCTGTAGACCCACCTTCAAACGGGCCTCATTCATCATGGTGAACATACAGGCCAGCCCGTTATTTTCCTCTCCAACGAGGTAGCCAATGGCGCCGTCTTGATCGCCATAGGCCATCACGCAGGTCGGGCTGCCATGAATGCCCAGCTTGTGCTCGGTAGAAACAGGAAACGCGTCGTTACGCTCACCTAAACTGCCATCGTCATTGACTAAGTACTTTGGCACTAGGAATAACGAAATGCCTTTGCTCCCCGCGGGGGCATCGGGCAGGCGCGCCAGCACCAGGTGAATGATATTTTCCGTCGCGTCGTGATCACCCCAGGTGATGTAAATTTTCTGCCCGAAAATACGGTAGTGGTCACCCTCGCGCTCGGCTCGCGTTTTCACTGGCCCCAAGTCAGACCCTGCACCAGACTCGGTCAAATTCATGGTACCCGACCATTCACCGCTATTGATTTTGGCGAGATAAATGGCTTTGAGTGCGTCGCTGGCATGCGCGCTAATTGCTAAGGCGGCCCCCGAGCTCAAAAATGGTTCCAGGGCAAATGCCATATCGGCACCGTTCCAAATCTCTGACGCCGCAGTCCCGTAAATCTCTGGCAGACCCTGCCCACCGGCTTCTGCATCTGCCGAAATACCCACCCAGCCCCCTGCCCCGAGCTCCCGTATAGCCTCGCCATAGCCGGGTGGAATATTGACCTTCCCATTGGCGCAAGTTACCGGATGGGTATCACCCACTCGACGCAACGGCGCAACAACGTCACTCCCCAACTTGCCAGCCTCATCCAACAACGCCGTTGTTAAATCGGGGCCAACGCCTACATCGACAAAACGCTCGAGTGAACCCAGTTTTCCGGCAACGTCAATAACGTCGTCAATCAGAAATTGCATATCGGCAAGGGGTGCGGTGTACATAAAATCTCCGTTCATTTGTGATAGCGCTCTAGTCAGGCGCAATAAGAAAAAGCGCCCTGCAAAGCGACTTGCTATGATTGTAGGCCCGGGTAGTCATTAGTGCCTTGTGTGCACGAGAAAGGGCCGTGAAAGATCTTAATCGAATTGACCTCAATTTGCTGGTTTACCTTGACGTTTTGCTGCGAGAACGCAATGTCACCCAGGCCGCCAATCAGCTGGGCCTGTCGCAACCCGCAATGAGCAACGGACTGCGTCGGCTGCGGGATCTATTCAACGATCCGCTGCTGGTGCGCACGTCTGATGGCATGTCACCCACCGCCAGAGCTCTGGAGCTCGAACCCCAGATCAGAGACGTACTGGCAGGTGTAGAGCGAGCTATCCAGCCAACATCAGATTTTGATCCCAGCGATGCCAGTCAAGTGATTCGGGTCATGGCATCAGACTATGCAGAATCTACCCTGTTTCCCACGGTTATCAGAGCGCTGCGAGAACAAGCTCCCGGCTTGACCCTCGACGTTATGACACCCTCTGACGTCAGCTTTCTCGATGTTGAGCGCGGCAAAATCGACCTAGTAATAAATCGCTTCGACCACATGCCGCAGTCTTTTCACCAGATAACACTGTGGTCAGATCCGTTTACCTGCTTGATGAGCCGGGACAACCCGATTCTCAGCCAGTTTGACCTGAAGGCCTATCTTGCGGCAGATCATATTTGGGTCAGCAAAACCGGCATGGGGGTTGGCGTCGGGGTTGATCCCGATGACGTGCAGCGACTGGGCTGGGTGGATACCGCCCTCGCACAGTTGAACGAGCAGCGGCGGATACGCGTTTTCACCCGTCACTATCAGGCGGCCATGACCCTAGCTGAAGAGAACGACCTTATTGTGACCTTGCCCAGCCGCGCCACCTGGCTTAAGCGCGATAACCCCAGAGTCGTTGTTAGACCGGTGCCTTTTGACGTACCCCCGCTAGAGCTGAAAATGGCTTGGAGCCCTTTACTCCAGCACAATCCGGCACATCGCTGGGTACGCCAGACGATCACCCGAATTGCCCGGGAGCTAAATGCCTGAACCCGTTTAGGGGGCGGGAAATTCGGCACGAGAAAACCAGCCATGCATTCACAAAATCAATAGCCCTTATAGAACGCATTTCTGGTGTTTATGACCATAAATCATCGAAAATGGGTCTTTCAACGATGCTACCCCACCAAAACAGCGTCGAAAGCAGCACCTATTTGAGGAGATGACCATGGCTGAACGTATCGCTTGCGCGGGATTGCAGGTTGACGCAGGGCTGCACACGCTCGTAGAAACCGACATCTTACCCGGCACCGACATCAGTCCTAATCAGTTCTGGTCAGGCCTCGCCAATATCCTTAAGGACCTAATGCCGCGCAATGCCGAGCTGCTCAATATACGGTCAGATATGCAGGCAAAGCTTGACGCCTGGCACCGAGATCACCCCAAAGACGCCTTCAATGCTGAAGAGTACAAAGCCTTTTTACAACGCGTGGGTTACTTGTTACCTCAACCTGACGCGGTGCAAGTGACCACTCGCAACGTAGACAGAGAGGTTGCTCAGGTTGCAGGGCCCCAACTGGTGGTCCCTGTGATGAATGCACGCTTTGCCCTAAACGCCGCCAATGCCCGCTGGGGCAGTCTTTATGACGCGCTCTACGGGACCGACGTCATTCCTGAAGATGACGGTGGCGAGCGCGCGGGGGGCTACAACCCCGTTCGTGGTGATCGTGTCATTGCCTGGGCGAGAGCGTTTTTAGATCAGAATTTTCCACTGCAAGCGGGCTGCCACAACGACGCGACGGCTTACATCGTCGAGGAAGGTACCCTGAAGGTACGCCAGAAGGACGGCGACACTGTCACGCTGCTGACCCCTGAACAGTGGGTGGGTTACACCGGCGAGGCGAACCAGCCACAGTCTATTCTGCTCAAAAATAATGGGCTGCATGCCGAAATCCAAATTGACCCCAGCCACCCTATAGGTCAAACCGATGCGGCGGGTATTAAAGATGTCTGCCTCGAATCGGCTCTGACAACAATTCAGGATTGCGAGGACTCCGTCGCCGCAGTCGATGCCGAGGACAAGATTGTTGTCTACCGCAACTGGTTGGGACTGATGCGGGGGGATCTTTCGGAATCTTTCCAAAAAGGTGGCCGCCAACAGACGCGTAGCCTAGCGCCAGACCGTCAGTTTACGGCACCCGATGGCAGCGACCTCACTCTACCCGGCCGCAGCTTGTTGTTCGTGCGTAATGTGGGTCACCTCATGACCAACGACGCCATCCTCACCGAGGAGGGCTCAGAGGTTCCTGAGGGCATTCTTGACGCTCTGTTTACCTCAGCTTGCGCACTCCACGACATCAAGCGCACCAGTGGGCCGCGCAATTCCCGTGAAGGCAGCATTTATATTGTAAAACCCAAGATGCACGGACCCGATGAGGTGAGTTTTGCCGTCGAGTTGTTCGCTCGGGTCGAAACGGTTTTAGGGCTGGCCAAGAACACGCTCAAAATTGGCATCATGGATGAGGAGCGGCGCACCACGCTCAATCTGGCCGAGTGTATTAATCGCGCGAGCGAGCGTGTGGTGTTTATCAATACCGGATTCCTCGATCGTACCGGCGACGAAATTCATACCAGCATGGAGGCGGGCGCGTTTACCGCCAAAAGCGCCATGAAGGGGGAGACCTGGATTGGCGCCTATGAAGACTGGAACGTGGATGTGGGGCTCAACTGTGGCTTACAAGGCCACGCACAGATTGGCAAAGGCATGTGGGCCATGCCAGACCGCATGACCGACATGCTCACCACAAAAATTGGGCATCCCAAAAGCGGCGCTAATTGCGCGTGGGTGCCCTCACCCACAGCGGCCACCCTGCACGCAACGCATTATCACGAGGTCGACGTTATAGCAGTACAGGCCGAGCTGAAGGGCAACCCGAGGCGCAGCATTGACGAGATTTTGGAAATACCCTTAAAAGGCGCCAAAGGCATGAGTGACGACGCCATACAGCGCGAGCTCGACAATAATGCTCAGGGTATTTTGGGTTACGTGGTGCGCTGGATCGATCAGGGCGTGGGCTGCTCCAAGGTTCCCGATATTGATAATATTGGGCTTATGGAAGACCGGGCAACGCTGCGAATTTCAAGCCAGCATTTAGCCAACTGGATTCGCCACGGCGTTGTCTCCCAGGAGCAGGTTCGATCCACTCTGAAGCGCATGGCTGCGATTGTGGACCAACAAAACGCCAATGATCCCACCTACCAACCCATGGCAGCCGATCTCGCCAACAATGTGGCCTTTCAAGCCGCTTGTGATTTGGTGTTTATGGGGACTGAGCAACCCAGCGGCTATACCGAACCGCTGCTGCATCAGCGCCGCAGAGAATTCAAAGCCAAGGCGCAGGCATCAAGTTAACGGCAGAGGCCCCAGGCATGAAGCATCAAGAGGGGCCTCAGCAGTCGCCTATTACGCGCTCAGCATGAGCGGGTTAAGGGCATTTTCAGCAGGGACGTAATCTAACTGCAGGGCCTTTGCGACCGCTTCATGGGTAATGTGCCCCGCATGGACATTTAACCCTTGTCGAAGATGGCTATTTTCTTGCAGCGCAGCCAGCCCAAGATCCGCTAATCGCAGAGCAAATGGGAGTGTGGCATTGGTCAGTGCCATGGTGGCCGTTCGCGCCACCCCACCCGGCATATTCGCCACGCAATAGTGAACAACATCATCAACCACATAGGTGGGCGACTGATGGGTGGTCGCTTGTGAGGTTTCAAAACAACCACCCTGATCGATGGCTACATCGACTAGCACGGCGCCTGGGCGCATGGCGGCCACATCATCTCGAGTCACTAATTTTGGG